>Ga0371490_1000019_pt1 | contig 236573 bp, 203 predicted proteins | sample MB2SIPfraction_FD_207959 | JGI IMG/M metagenome (GOLD analysis project Ga0371490, IMG submission 207959) | Lab enriched peat soil microbial communities from McLean, Ithaca, NY, United States - MB28FN SIP fraction | ecosystem: Environmental > Terrestrial > Soil > Wetlands > Peat | place: USA... | reverse complement strand
GGCTCACGAATGTGGTCATCAAGTCCGAAACCTGGGGACCTTGCCCCTAGAGATGTTAAAAATGAAGGTCGATCCGACTATGTATATGAAAACAAAGGCGAGCAATCACAAGATGTCCATCGACGGACAGGCCTTTTACACGAAAATGCAGCATTTGCGCGATAATCGACATCAATCTGTCGGACTGTTTGGCAGAGAATGCAGAGATTTCGCAAGAATTGATGTCAATTGAGCGGATTTCTTGACCGAGAATGCAGGGATTGCGCGGTGACTTCCGAAACCTCGACGTTGCCAAGACGAAATGAGCCTGTCGCGCTGTCCCGATGCGGGAACCACGCCGCGGCTCGGCGGAATCCGTTGCCCGGCGCCGGGGTTCATTCGCCCGATCACCCGATTATCCGATCTCCCGATGCCACCCGCGCGCGTGACATACTCCCCCTTTTCGGTTATCGGGAGAATCAGGTGGGAAGATGAATCAATTTGCTCACCGCAAAAATCGCAACTCACAAATCACCCCATCACCCGATGGTCCGGCCGCTCGATTGCCCGATTCCACCCGCGCCCGAAACACTTCTCCATATCGGATATCGGCAGGGACGGATCTGAAGACGAAGGAGAAAAAGCCGGGGAAGCGGCTGGGCGGAGTCTGTTGCCCCGCGCTGGGGCTCATTCACCCGATCACCCGATCATCCGGTCACCCGATGGCCGGCGGCACTCCGGCTGGCTTTCTTCCACGGCCTGGGGGCGTCGGATTCTTGGGGGGAGTACGGGCGAGACTTGGCGGAGAGGTGCGGCCGGCTCCGAAGAGGGTGCCGCCGATGGGCGCGCTAGACGCCGTCAGTTCGTCGAAGCCTGCGCGCCGGATCCGCTGACTTGAGCGAACAAGCCGTCCTTAGAGCCCGGCTCGCGGCGGGGCCGGGCGGTGCGGCGCGCGATGACATTGTCCACGGCGCTCCGCAGGACGTAGGCTAGGTCAGTGGCATTGAAGGGCGGGGCAATGAAATCGAACGCTCCAGCTTCGATGACCTTTACGTAGAAGCGTGTGTCCACGAGTCGCGCCACCACGATCACGTTGACCGGCAGCCAGGCTTTCTCGGCCACGGTCAGGATATCCGCCCACGTGCCATCCGGCAGTTGCGCGTCGGTAAAGACCAGGGGCGCAGGGTTCAACCCGCCGAGCATCCGTTTAGCCTCCGCGCACGATGCGGCTTGGCTCACGCGCACACCCTGGCACTCCAGGGCATGCTGAAGCGCGCGCAGCGTTTCGGAGTTCTGGTGCACGAGCAGTGCTGACGTCTTTTCGGTCATAGGCGCCTTTCCCTTGATTACTTCAGGGCCACCCTAAGATTCTTCTTATCCTGGGAAATATCCACCTTGTCTTCTCGCGCCAGCCAGCCCAAGGCGAAGGTCACCAGTTCGCTTGAGCCGTTCAGCCTCTTCTTGAGCTGGGCCAGCGTCTGCGGCCCGTGGTCGTTCAACGAATGCCAAACCCTTCCAGCAGTTTCACCTACTTGTTCTCTGATTTCCACCTTGAATATACCTCCTTTGCATATTCCCCTGTATTTTCGGCAATCACATCGTAGACTTTAGAGCTTTTGTCGTCGCCTGGCGCTGTTCCGCATACACGTCACCTCCGTCCTAAAGCATGCTCCCTCCGGTCTGAGAAGCTACGGGTTCACGACCGGGCTTCGCCCGCCTACGGCAAGGTCAACTTGAGGTTCGACGCGCTGCCTGAGTGATAGCGCTATAAGAGCCACTGCATTTACAGAATCAGGCCGTACGAACTCAGTATAGTTAGAATTTGCTACTTTGACAAGCAAAAAATAGTTATAGTTCGGATAAGCCTCCGAAGGACCAATTGAATCTAACCCACAAACTCCGCGATAACGGGGGCAAGGCGTTGCTTTATCAGGCCGCCTCGGTGGAGTCATCCGGCGCAACTCCCGGAAGGATTTCAAACGTAGTTTCAAGCTTCGCGGTCCGGGAGATCATGGCGCCCACGGAGCAATACTTGGTCTCCGAGAGATGAATGGCTCTCTCCACGGCTTCGGGGTCGATTTTCCCACGCAGCCGGTGTTTGATTTCCACGCGCGTGAAATGAGAGGGTGGCTCAGGGCTCTGCTCGGCGCGGAGTTCGATTTCGTACCCGGTTACCTTTTGGCGTTTCTTGCGGAGGATGCTGATCACGTCAAACCCGGTGCAGCCACCCAGAGCCAGCAGGGCCAACTCAATAGGCTTGGGTCCTGTGTGGCCGTTGGCATCATCCAAGATCAGGGCGTGGCCGGTTCCTGACTCCGCTACAAACTGCCTTCCTTCGCCTTCCACGGTTGCCAGTCGCAGTTTTCCTTCAATCATTGTTCACCTCAGTTCTCGTTTCCGTCGCAGTTGCCCACAAGCAGGTTGGGCAACCATGCTTCCGTCGGACAAGTAAGGATACCTTCGAATTCGTCCATCGCCTGCTGAAACACGACCTCCGCTGCAGCCAGGGTTTTTCCGGAAATCTCCCAGTAGTCCCATCCGGCAGATCCGGAGGAAATCTCCGGCTGGGCCACGCAATAGTGATCAAAGACTGCGGCGTGGTACTGCTCGAAACGCAACCACGTCCGCTGAAATCTCACATCGTGTTGCATCTTCATTGCCTCACCTATGTAAATGCAATTCCGCGGGAAAAGGTGACACGTGGTAGCAAATATTCTCACGGCGGCCAGACAGAATGTCAGCGCCCAGGATCGAAAGGTCGCGCGCATAGAAACTGCCTAAAGAATACCGCTTCTGCATGGATCGCGCGGAGCTGTGCCAGCATTTAGGCTCAGGATTCAGGCAAAGGGGGCTCGGAGTTCGATCCAGATCTCCGCATGACCTACTCGCCTGCACCGGGCACGCGTCTCCCTTCGCAATGCGCTCGCAGCGTACGTTCAAGGGTCATAGTGCTCAAAGGCAGAACCTCATGGCTGACCGGAGCCGCCGCTTCTCCCTTCCGGCACTCAGCCCGGAAGTTATCCGAGACATAAAATGATTTGATTTGGCCTGCCCTGGCTCTCTACCTATAATCACTGGCTTGAGTCTCCCAGCGTCTTTATCAACCACGATAACTCAGGAGAAGAGAACTATGCGGCAAATCCTCCTACGGCTGGTTCTGGGCTGTGTGGTGCTGCTCGGCGTGCTGGCCCCTGCGGCGCTTGCCCAGGCGCCTGCTAATCCCGGCACCGCCCCCACGTCACAGGTGGAGGATCGAATCGGCAAACTCGAGCAGCAGGCAGCGGAGGCGCGGAGTTCCGGAGACAACGCCTGGATGCTGGTCTGCGCGGCTCTCGTCCTGATGATGACGGGCCCGGGCCTGGCTCTTTTCTACGGGGGGTTGGTGCGGAAGAAGAACGTACTGGCCACCATGATGCAGAGTTTCATCCTGATGGCGGTCATTACTCTCCTCTGGGCATTGTTTGGCTATAGCCTGGCGTTCCATGAAGGCAGTCGTTTTATCGGGAACTTCGGGTACTTGTTCCTGCGCGGCGTGGGCGCGGCTCCCGACGTCGACTATGCGGCCACCATCCCGCAGCAGACCTTCATGGTTTACCAGCTCATGTTTGCCATCATCACGCCGGCGCTGATTACGGGCGCCTTTGCGGAGCGCATGAAATTCAGCGCCCTGCTGCTCTTTATGATCCTGTGGTCCATCATAGTCTATGAACCTATGGCTCACATGGTGTGGGGAAAGGGCGGGTTTCTGAATGCCTCCCTGGGCGGCGTATTTCCTACTCTGGATTTTGCCGGAGGCACGGTCGTGCATGTGACTTCTGGCGTTTCGGCGCTGGTGTGCGCTCTGTATTTAGGAAAGCGGGTGGGCTTCCCCAAAGAACCTATGCCTCCGCACAGTGTGGTGCTCAGTTTCATCGGGGCCTGCCTGCTGTGGGTGGGGTGGTTCGGCTTTAATGCCGGCAGCGCCCTGGCGGCGGGCAGCCTGGCCACCAGCGCCTTCGTGGCCACACATTTCGGCGCGGCGGCAGCGGCGCTGGGCTGGGCCGGAGCGGAGTGGCTTCGCAACGGCAAGGCCAGCGTCCTGGGAGCGATCTCGGGCGCAGTGGCCGGCCTCGTGGCCATCACACCGGCGGCGGGTTTTGTAGGGCCGATGTCCGCGCTGGCGATTGGCGCCATGGCCGGCGTGGTCTGTTACCTGATGGTCGCGAAAGTTAAGAACTGGTTCGGTTATGACGATTCCCTGGATGCTTTTGGTGTCCACGGCGCCGGCGGCACTCTGGGCGCACTTCTGACTGGCATCTTTGCCGCGAAAGCCATCAACCCCATCTTCAAGGATGCGCAGGGAATCCCCACGGCGGTGGGGCTGATTGATGGCAACGCCCGCCAAGGGCTCAATCAGTTGGTGGGAATCGGCATTGCCTGGCTACTGGCCGCGGTGGGCACCCTGGTGATTCTCAAGGTGGTGGATGTCGTGGTCGGCCTGCGTGTTTCGGAAGAACAGGAAGTGCAGGGCCTCGATTTGTCCCAGCACGGTGAAGAAGGCTACAATCTGGAAGCCCAGTAGGAAGGGCCGGCAGGGGTTCGGGAAGGCTTGTGGTGCGGTAAACCCCATCATCAAAGGATCAGTTGCCATGAAAAAAATCGAAGCCATCATTCAGCCCTCGCGATTCGACGCGGTGAAGAGCGCGCTCCAGGAAGTCGGAGTGGAGGGTATGACCGTCTCGGAAGTGCGCGGACACGGCCGGCAGAAAGGACACACCGAGGTCTATCGCGGCAATGAATACACCGTCGATCTTCTTCCCAAGGTCAAGATCGAGATGGTGGTTTCCCAAGCTCTGGCCGATGCGGCCATTCAAGCCATCCTGCGTGCGGCCAAGACCGGTAAGATCGGTGACGGCAAGATCTTCGTGACTAACGTCGATGAGGCCATCCGGATCCGGAATGAAGAGCGCGGCGAAACTGCATTGTAACGGCAGAAGGCGCGCTGCCTGCTCTTGGCCTGCGCGTCCTTCAGTCGGTAATGCGGTGCACAGGTTTCGCCCCGGAGATCGGGAATCTCGCGTTGAGGTTCCGTAGGCTCCGCCGTGGGGCGGACGGATGCTCCATGCTGGTTGACCCTTCCCGTCAAAACGTAAACAGGATTCCTTCCTCCGCTACGCTCTCGTCGTTGTCGGATTATTACGGCGCAGAATCCCTGCGCCTGGAGCGGAACTTCGACCAAAACGGGGAAGGCACGAGGGTCCTGCGAGAACGTTCGGATCTTGTGGACGCCATCGTGCTTTGCCTCTATCGTGCTCTTCTCTCCCCGGCGCCGCAAGGCCCGCCACGCCTCTGTCTCGTGGCCCTGGGTGGTTACGGGCGGCAGGAGCTATTTCCACATTCGGATATCGACCTGCTATTTCTCGGGGAGGAGGCTACGGCGCAATCCCCGCACCGCGAGGCTATCGCCGCGCTTCTGCGCATGCTGTGGGACCTCCGGATGCGAGTAGGGAGCAGCACGCGCACCCTCTCGGAGTGCGGCCGGCTGCATCGCGACAATCTTGAATTCAATGTTGCCTTGCTGGACTTGCGGTATCTGGCTGGAGACCTGAACCTCTATGGGCGGCTCCGCGACGAGGTTATTCCTCACCTGGTGGCGCGCGACCGCCAGGACCTAGTGCGCAATCTGGCTGAACTGACCGGCCAGCGCCATGCTAAACACGGCCACACGATTTTCCATTTGGAGCCGAACCTCAAAGAAGCTCCGGGCGGCCTGCGCGACTTTCACGTTTGCCGCTGGTTGATGCGGATCGAGGCGCTGGAGAGACACGGGCACTGGACGCCGCCCGAGGATCTCTGGCCGCCGCGCGACCGTCACCCGGCCCAGCGCGCCCTGGAATTTCTTACTGACGCGCGTTGCTTTCTTCATTATTTTAATGGACGGGATGATAACCAGTTAACTTACGAAGCGCAGGCCCAAGCTGCGGCACGGGGGATGGGCGTAAGGCCGCAACGCGCCATGGGACCCGCCGATTGGATGCGAAACTACTTTCGGCAGGCGCGGGTGGTTCAACAACTGGTCGCCCACCACATTGACGAAGCGGCACCGGCGCGTTCAGGCCTCTACGCGCTCTATCAGGACTGGCGATCGCGTTTGTCAAATGCAGATTTCTCCGTCGTCCGGGGGCGTATCTTTGTCCGCCATTCGGCCGGGTTCGACCAGGATCCTCTCTTGCTGTTGCGCTTGTTTGAAATGGTGGCGAGACATGGACTGCGCTTGAGCCGCGAAGCCGAGAAATTCGTGGAGACGGACCTGGCTCGGGCCAGCCGCGAGCCGCTTCTACTTCCCCAGCTTTGGCAGCAGTTCCGCCGCATCCTGGTCCAACCCCATGCTGCTGAGGCGTTGCGGGGGATGCATCGCCTAAGATTGCTCGGCGCACTTTTTCCGGAATTTCACGGCATCGACTCACTGGTCATTCGGGATTTCTACCACCGCTACACTGTCGATGAGCATTCCTTCGCGGCCCTGGAAAACCTGCATCGACTCCCGGCGCAAAGTTTGAAACCAGGAGGGGTGGGAACGGGTGACACCGGGCAGGAATGGGAGAAGAAGTTTGCCGAGATTCTTTCGGAGATCGAGCAGCCGGAGCTTCTCTATCTGAGCCTCCTCTTTCACGATGTCGGCAAGGGGATTCCCGGACAGGATCATATCCGGGGCAGCCTCGAGGCACTGGAAGGAATCATGGTGCGGCTGGATCTGCCCGAAGCAGACCGCCACACCCTGCGCTTCCTCGTCGCTCATCATTTGGAGATGTCGGCTACCTGCCAGCAGCGGGATGTCTTTGACCCGGAAACCGTGCGCGACTTTGCGAAAATGGTGGGCTCGACGGAACGCTTGAAGATGCTCTGCCTGCTGACCTACGCGGATATCAGCGCAGTTAATCCGGAAGCGCTAACACCCTGGAAGGCGGAGTTGTTGTGGCAGCTCTACATTGCCACTGCCAATCATCTGGCGCGCAGCGTGGATAATGAAAGGCTGCGCGTTACCGGGTCGTCCCCCGCGGAATTGGAGAAGATCCTGGCGGCGCTGGGGAATTCGGCTGGGGCGGAGGACTTGCGCTTTTTCCTGGAAGGAATTCCCCAGCGTTATCTGGCGACGCGCACGCCGGAGGACATCGCCCGGCATTTTGAGCTGGCACGGCGGCTGGCCAGCGAACCTATTGCTGTGAATCTCCATGCACGCAACCGACATTTCGACTTGACGGTCGTGACCGCCGATCGGCCCCACCTGTTTGCCTCCATCACGGGAACTCTGGCAGCCTGGGGAATGAGTATCATCAAGGCTGATGCCTTCTCGAACCACGCCGGGATCGTTCTTGATACCTTCAAATTTGTTGATCTGCACCGCACGCTCGAGTTGAATCCTTCCGAAAGGGACCGTTTCAGACAGAGTCTTGTAGATGTTCTTAGGGGTGCTGTGCCGCTCAAAAAGATCCTGGGTGCGAGAATCCAGCCAGCGACGGCGGCGCGGCCCAAGGTTCCGGTGGCCCTGCATGTGCGTTTTGACGGAAGGAGTTCGTCACACAGCACTCTGCTGGAACTCATTGCGCAGGATCGTCCAGGTCTGCTCTTTGACGTCAGCTCCACCCTGGCTGGCCTGGGCTGCAATATTGAAATTGCCTTGATTGATACGGAAGGGCAACGCGCCATTGACGTCTTTTACTTGACGTATGGTGGCGCCAAGCTCGATCCCGTGCTGCAGGAGGCGGTGGGCGATGAACTGCGCCGCCGGCTGTGAGGGAAAACCCGAAGGAGCTGTCATTCTGAGGAGCCGCAGGCGGTCTTGAGTATGGCGAAGGAAGAATCCCGCTTGTTCATGAAGATGCGCAGGGTGAGATTCTTCACCTCGCTCAGAATGACAGCGTGGAAGCGCCTTCACGCCGGCTTGAGCCCCAGGCCAGGACGGTCGGGGAGCAAGAGCTTTCCGTCTCTGACCTGCACACCGGCAAAGGGATCGTTCGCGATCAAGAGGTTCCCGTCCAAGTCAGCGTAGTCAACGAGGGGCGAGAGGTGCGCGGCGGCGGTGACGCTCACGGAACTCGAGACCATGCACCCCAGCATCGTCTTGAGGCCCAGCACGCGCGCGAATTGGATCATCTTGAAGGCTTCCAGGATTCCGCCGGCCTTGTCCAGCTTGACGTTCACGCCGTCGAAGATGCCCACGAGTTTGGGAATATCGCGTGCCTGCTGGCACGCCTCGTCGGCTATTAATGGCAGGCGGGCGCGCTCCCGCACCCAGCGTGTTTCCTCCAACATCTCTGCAGGCATGGGCTGCTCGACAAACTCCACTCCCTGGGTTGCCAGCCAGTTGATCTTACGCACGGCCACTTCTTTATCCTTCCAGCCCTCATTGGCGTCCACGCGCAGGGGCTTGTCCGTGGCGCTGCGCACGGCGGCGATGGTCGCTTCATCGGTCGCGAGGCCCACCTTGATTTTGAGGACGGGGAAGGCCTGCGCTTCCTGCACCTTCTGGCGTGTGACTTCCGGAGTGTCAATTCCGATGGAAAAAGTGGTGATGGGAGCATCGCTCGGATCGAGGCCAAAGAAGCGGTACAGCGGCACACCCAACTTCTGGCCCACCCAATCCATCAAGGCGATGTCGAGAGCGGCTTTGGCGGCGTATTGCCCGGGCACGCGACGAAAAACCTCGCCGAGGAGTTTCTCGAATTGCCAAGGATCGCTGCCGGTCACTAATTCGCGTACGGATAGGACAGCCTCCTCGGCGCCTGCAGCATTCTCCTGATAGCGGATGATGGGCGCGCCCTCGCCATGACCGGTCACTCCCTCGCGAACCAACCGCACGTACAGAGTGTCGCGAAAGTCGCTGGACGACATCGTGGTCGTCCAGGTGTGGCGCAGTTTCAATCGAACAATTTCGGTCTCAAGCCTGTTCCCAGAAGAAGCGCTCGCGTCGCCTCCGGCTCCCGTCAGGCCCAGCGCGGGCACTGGCAATCCCGCTCCCCGCAGTGCGCAAGCGGCCCCTAGCGTTTTCATCAAGTCACGGCGGTTCATTCCACTCTCCGGCAGGCAACGAGCAGTCTCGTCCACGGCTGATCTGCCAGGCGGCTGATCTGCACGCCGGGATGATCGTGTGTTGTGTCGTGAATGAACTTGCCCTGCCCAATATACATGCCGGTGTGCGTGATCCGGTCGGGCGACTCGCCGAAGTAGAGCAAATCGCCGGCCCGCAGTTGCTTGCGTTTCACCGGCTTCGCGCCTTCCCACCCTGCCTGCAGATTCGCGTCGCGCGGCATCACGGTGCCACGCCTGCGGACCAGCATTTGCATAAATCCGGAACAATCGAAACCAAAGCTGGAAGTCCCGCCCCATAGGTAAGTGCAGCCAAGGAAACGTTTGGCCAGTTCGATCGCCTCCATGACGCTGAGCGGCCGGGGGTTCGAATCGACGTCGCCGCGCTGAATCCAGGCGGAGCGCCCGTCCGGCAGACGAACCTCGATCCACCGGCCTCCATCATTCTCGGTCCCAGTGGCAACCTCCAGGCGTGTTTCGAAGGGGAGCGTAAGCACTGGCTGATGCTTGGTTACATCAGGTTCACGGTAGATGTTTGCAGAAACGCTTGCCACCTGCACCGCTTTGGCGCTGGAGGCGTACGGGCGATCGTCAGGACCGTACCGGCGCAGGGATTCGAGCGGCATCCAGCCGGGGTAGGCATCTGGCGTGCGTACTTTCACCCACTCGTCCTTTTCTTCCAACAGAACGACGGTGGTGCCGCAGATCGCTTGCGACACGATATCGGTGTCTGCAGTTGGGCCGGAATACATGTTGGCGACGGGCATCACCACGACGGCGCTAGGTGCGCCTGGCGTCAGCAACAACCAGGCCAGCAAGAAACTCATGGGAAGCTCTCCCTGGGCGCGATCCGCCAGCGTCGCGCGCCTCTTGATTTCGCGATGAAAGCCTGCGTGGTATGCGAGACCACAAGCGCCACTTCCGGATTCCGGGAGCGCGAGCAGGTGTTGATCATCAGAACGACGGGAGCCATGCCGACGGTCGGATAGCGGCGGCGGGGCAGAGCCTTTTCCATAGGAAGGGCCTTATGAGAAGAAATGGGCATCTCTGAACCGAAAGGGGAGCGTGAAGTACAGGAGGCCACAGGCTCAAAGGACTGCGCCGTCTGTCGATTCAGAGTCTTCGCGACGACACCGGCAGGGATTCTGACCGGAATGGTTTTGCTAGGTCAAGTGAAAAGACGGTGCACGGTGGCGCGAAGGACCATCTCATTCTGCCGCGGGTGATGCATCCATCGAGAAGTTCTCCCGGTATGAGTTGAGAAGATGTACAATCTGCAAGCGCGACGCGCTACCGACGAGCAATGACAGCCCGCGCATCACTAACGACTGTGCCCCATTTAACCCAACTACGAGGTATGGGTTCGCGGGGAAAGACGTTGTCGAATCAAGGCTGAGAAGGCGTCTAATCTCAAATCCATCTTACTGGACAGACTCTGATGCCACAAACACCACACATCGAGCGTCATTTCACGGGGTCCGAAATAGTTCGAGACATTGTAATTGGGATGTCAGATGGATTGACAGTTCCCTTCGCGTTAGCAGCAGGTCTATCGGGCGCCGTTAGTACCACGAGTATCATTGTGACCGCGGGCCTGGCAGAAATCACTGCAGGTTCGATCGCCATGGGACTGGGCGGTTATCTGGCCGCTAAGAGCGACGCGGAACATTACTACAGTGAGAGGGTAATCGAAGCATCGGAGGTCGCTGAGAAGCCCGACGCTGAAGCGGACGAAGTCACCGAAGTATTCCAATCCTACGGTCTGACGCCAGACGAGTGCAAGCCCGTTGTGGATGCATTAAGAAAGCGGCCACAAGCCTGGATTGATTTCATGATGCGATTTGAGCTGGGTCTTACGAAACCCGATCCCAAGCGACCGGCTATCAGTGCTGCAACGATTGCAGGAGCTTACATTGCCGGCGGTCTCATCCCACTCGCTCCGTACATTGCTCTCTCGTCGGTCAGCGCGGCGCTTAAAGTATCGGCAATCATTACTCTCATTACATTGGCTGCTTTTGGCTACGTCAAAGGCCGCTTTACCGGCGCGCCACCGCTCCGCAGTGCAATCCAAACGACGGTCGTGGGTGGGCTGGCTGCCACCGTGGCATTCCTGCTGGCACGAGCAATTTCCTGACAGCCAAAGGGAGCGACTGCATGGAAAAAGCAAAATCGGCTTTAGCGGGTTTCTGGGAAAGGCCGCTGAGCGACCTGCTTCAGCAATTGCAGGCAACTCCGGCGGGGCTCACAACCGACGAGGCGAAGCGCCGATTGCGCCACTATGGCGCCAACAGCGTGGTGCAGAAGTCGCGTTTCGCTACGCTATTCAGTATTCTCCTTCTCCTTTCTAATCCCCTCGTCATCATCCTGCTTGTCGCCAGCGTCATATCTCTCGGACTGGGTGACCGGGTGGGCGGGTCGATCATCATCGCCATCGTTCTACTCAGCGTACTGCTGAACTTCTTCATGGAATTCCAGGCTCGACACGCCGTGGAGGAGATTCAGAAGCAGGTTGCCACCATGGCTGTCGTCCTGCGTGACGGACGAGAACAGGAACTGCCAGTAGCAGAACTGGTCCCGGGAGATATTGTCCGGCTCCATGCGGGGGATCTTGTGCCGGCGGACGCCCGTCTACTGGATGTCAAGGACCTGCAGGTGCGTGAGTCAGCGCTCACGGGGGAGTCTCTGCCGGTGGAGAAGGCGGCGGCTGATCTTCCTGCGGGAAAACACGGCGTCGCAGACGCGAGCAACAGTGTTTTCCTCGGCACTTCCGTGCAGACGGGAATCGGAACCGCGGTCATTGTCTTGACCGGGAGAGACACATCTCTCGGCGAGATTGCCCAGCAGCTCGCCACGCGGCCGCCCGAGACCGAGTTCGGCCGTGGCATCCGCCACTTCGGGATCATGATCACCTACGTGACGATGGCGCTCGTGCTTTTCGTTTTGCTGGTCAACCTCATTTTGCACCGTCCGGTATTGGAGTCTTTCCTGTTCTCCGTCGCGCTGGCGGTGGGGATGACACCCGAGCTGATGCCCATGATCATTACCGTGACCCTGGCCCAAGGCGCGAGGCGGATGACCAAGAAAAAGGTTCTCGTCAAGCAACTTTCGGCCATCGAGGACTTTGGCAGCGTGGAGATCCTCTGCAGCGATAAGACGGGCACGCTTACTGAAGGAGAGATAGTGCTTGACCGGCACGTGGACGTCCAAGGTAAGAATGACGAGAACGTCCTGCGGCTCATCTACCTGAACAGCTACTTTGAAGCGGGCATCAAGAGCCCGCTGGATGATGCTATCCTGAAGTATAAGCGCCCTGATATTGCGGAGTATGTCAAGGTAGATGAGATTCCCTTCGACTTCAACCGCAAGCGGCTCTCGGTGGTCGTGCGGCAGGGCGACGAGTACTTCCTCATTACCAAGGGCGAGGCCGAAAGTGTTTTTGCCATCTGCAAGGCGGTGACCATCGATGGCTCCCCCCAGCCGTTCGACGACAGCCGGCGGGCTCAAGCGGCGGAGACCTTCCAGAAGCTGAGTTCCGACGGCTACCGCGCACTCGGGGTGGCCGTGCTGAAGGTGGAGAAGCAAGATGTTTACAAGGTGGCGGCCGAGCACGATATGACGCTGGCGGGGTTCGCGGCATTCCTTGACCCGCCCAAGGAAGGGATTGTTCCTGTTCTGGAGACGTTGAAGCAGAATGGAATCTCTGTGGTCATCATGACCGGCGACAACCAGTATGTAACACAGAAGGTAGCACGCGACGTCGGGCTGGCAGCAGACCGCATTCTCATTGGGAACCAGGTCGAAACGATGGACGATGCCGCTCTGGCCGTCCAGGCCGAGAATGGCGCCATCTTCGCCCGCGTGTCTCCCGAACAGAAGAACCGGGTTATTCTGGCTCTGAAGGCACGTGGGCACGTTGTCGGGTACATGGGCGACGGCATCAACGACGCTCCGTCGCTGCACACTGCGGATGTCGGCATTTCAGTTATGAATGGCGTCGAAGTCGCCAAGGACGCTGCGAAGGTCATCCTCCTGGAGAAGGATCTGGCGGTCTTGAACGACGGGGTCATCGAGGGGCGGCGCAGCTTCGCCAACATCATGAAGTATATCATCATGGGCACCAGCTCGAACTTCGGCAATATGTTCAGCATGGCTGCGGCATCGCTCTTTCTGCCGTTTCTGCCGATGCTCCCGACGCAAATACTGCTCAACAACTTTCTTTATGACGCTTCCCAGATCAGCATCCCCACTGACAATGTTGATCCCGATCTGCTCCACCGGCCCAAGCGATGGAAGATTGGTTTTATTCGCCAGTTCATGATAATTGTGGGTCCCATCAGCTCGATCTACGATTTCCTCACTTTCGGGGTACTGCTCTGGATATTCCACGCAGCGACGAACGCGCCGCTCTTCCATACAGGATGGTTCGTGGAATCCCTGGCCACACAGACGCTCGTGGTGTTCGTGATCCGGACGGCAGGCAATCCTTTCAAGAGCCGCCCCAGCCTGCCGCTCGTGTTAAGCGTGTTAGCTGTCGTCGCCCTCGCCACTGTTCTGCCGTACACGCCACTCGGGAGCCTGTTGGGGTTTACCCGGCTACCCCTGTCGTTGATGGGTGCGATAGCGCTTCTTACGGTGACCTACCTCTTCCTGGTTCAGGCCGTGAAGTCGTGGTTCTACAGCCGGCACGGACTGCTCTGATAGGACTCGGCGCCCCTGTGCTGAACACGGATGGGTAACTACACAAACTCTACGCTGCGCGCTACATGGGGGGTCGAGGTGGCGGCGGGGCGCCTGGCTAAGCGGCTATTGGGGATTCCACGGGCCCATTCGGAGGCGAACCACATTCGTGATAGGCCAGGAAGCGGCGCGCGCCTTCGGGTGCCACAAACCGCTCCAGTATCCTGCGCTCGGTCTTTGTCAGATCCACAACAATGAGGCCATCCAGAACGTTGCTGAAATTGCTATCGACGTTGAAGCCTGCGATCTTGCCGCCAAGTCTCAAATAGTGTTTCAACAGCATAGGGACTCGTTTGCGGTCAGTCTCGATGTCGGAGATCAACTCCGACAGTTCCTCTAGATCTTTGACCTTAAAGCAGACAGGCGCTGGGTTCCTGGGATAAATTCGCGAAGGTTTGAAGGGTGCCTTAGGTTTGAGAAGACGGGAGATCTCCTGCGTCAGGTGGTTCTGTTGAAGGTAAGTGACCATCATGTGCTGGGAAATCGGATTGTAGTTACTGCTGATGCTGACCGGCCCGAACAGAATCTTGCACTGAGGATTGCGGAGAACAAACTGTCCAATTCCTTTCCACAAAAGAGGCAAGGCATTGCTTGTACCCTGGCATTGCAGCCGAACGAACGACCGGCCCAGTTCAAGCGCGGGCCCTATACGGCTGAAGAAGCCGTTTTGGAAGTCAAACAGCGTGCTGGTGTAGAGGCCCTTTTTCCCAAACTTTCTCAGGATCGAATCCGTCATTCCCAAACGATAAGCTCCCACAATCTCGCGCTGGCTCTTTCTCCAAACGAAGAGATGGTCATAGTACGAATCAAATTCGTCCAAGTCGATTTCTTTGCCGGCTCCCTCGCCGACCTCGCGGAAAGCAATCTCCCGCAGGCGGCCGATTTCCCGCATCACCCCTGGAACTTGCTGTGCCCGCGCCAGAATTACCAAATCGTCCCCACTTTCCAGGAAGATCTGATCGGGCGGCAGGTGCTGGATTTCGCGTTCCATCTGATTGCATTCCGGCTGCGCGAAAACAGAGGGGGCCGCGCGTTGATCCGCTTTCAATCCCACCCGCCTGACCGGCGCTCTCCTCGAATCCCTGCGGTGCCCGAGCAGGTAGGTTCGCCAGCGGAGATAGGCCGTCATCTCGACATCATCCGGGAACGCGCTCAGCCTTGGGTGGGGGAGGGAATGGCCGATTCGAACCTTGAAGACTCGATTCCGCTTGTTCAGCAGTTCGGATGGCAACATCACTGTCCTCAGCAGGGGATGCACCATGCCCATAAGCTGGAACAGCGGGCCGTTTCTCCCGGCGAAATACACCGGAATCGCCGCGGCTGAGGTCCTGCGGATGATGGCCGCCACAGCCTCGTGCCAGGCAGGGTCGGTGATTGCCAATTGATTCATGTCGACGTGGGCGACTTCCCCGGCTGGAAACACTGCCAGCGCACCGCCCTTCCGCACCCACTTGATTGCTGCCTTAAGACCTCGGATATTATACGCAGCAGAAGTTACTTTCCCGAACGGATCAACTGGGATCAGCGACTGGCGAAGCTCGGGAAATGAACACAGGATCAGATTGGCCATCACCTTCACATCACAGCGCACGGTATGCAGCAGCGCGGCCAGAATGACTCCTTCGATTCCGCCAAAGGGGTGGTTCGCAACAACCACCAAAGGCCCGTGCGTAGGGATATGGGCAAGGTCTTCGGGAGAGACTTCGTACGCGACGTTCAGGGAGCGCAGGATTCTTTCCCAGATATGACCTTCACCCACAGATTGGTTGACACAGGCATAAAGTTCCTTCAGTTCGTGCCAGCGCAAAATGTGCTCGATTGCCGGCTGTGCGAAGGGTGCAATTCTTCCGGCAAAGGTTTTGGGGAGGGAGATACCAAACCCGGAACTCTCGTCTTGCCTGCCAGGCGGCAGAATCACCTTGCGGTCTTGGACTTCGTCGTGGGGGAAAAGAGACAAATCGCAGCCTCGGTCGCCGTCATGACACAATCACCTGTCAGGTGAAACTTTGGACGACATTTGTGAATGCGAGGTGAAGGGAAGTTGAAATCTCAGTGAAGGTGAAATTCCGGTTTGCTTGTGTAGCGATTCAGGTGAGCCGGGCGCGCAGTAGACGGGCGGCGTCATCCACCACCAGTACCCAGTCCCTCTGCCCGGGAGGAGTAAAGTCGCGGGCGCCCGTGGACGGGAATCGCTGATGGCACCATTGAAACGTCTCCGGTCACAGCATATACTAGCCCGCCCTGCTGCATTAGAGAGACACATTCGTCGCCAAGGGCGGAGGCTTGATACATACGGAGAAAACAAGCCGGCTGGGGTACACAATCAGAACAGGACGCGCCAGCCGTGGCCCCCAGGGTTCCAGGCCGTGCAGGGTAGCGGCAAACCCCAACTACGAGGAAATCTATGCGACCGACTCTGCGATTGTTGACGGATCCGTTGATGGACAGAATCATTGCGGAGGCGCGTGACGTACTGGGCAAGCTGGGCGTCGAGATCCACAACCAAGGTGTGCTCAGCCGGCTCGCCGATCACGGCGCCACCGTGGACGGAACTACCGGGAACGCCCGCCTTCCGGAAGGCCTTATCGACAAAGCCCTCGACACTGTTCCTCGCTCCTTCAAACTCTATGATGTCTTGGGGAACGAAACCCATGACTTCCAGGATGACCGAGTCTATTTCACTCCCGGCTCGACAGCGCTCAACATTTTGGACGGCCGGACAGGCGAAATGCGCAGGCCCACGACCGCGGATTACGTTCGCTACGTGAAGTTGATGGACGGCCTCACGCACATCGCTTCGCAAAGCACGGCCATGATCCCCGCCGATGTTCATGAGAAAATCTCCGATAGCTATCGACTCTACCTCAGCCTGCTCTACGGGGAGAAGCCCGTGGTGACAGGGGCTTTCACGATCGAGTCGTTTGAGGTCATGAAGGACCTGCAACTGGCCGTGCGGGGAACTGAGCAAACGCTCCGGGACAAGCCCCTGACCATCTTCTCCTGCTGCCCTACGGCGCCCATCAAATGGAGCGATGTGACCAGCCAGAATCTGGTGGATTGCGCCCGCTGGTCGATTCCCGTGGAATTGATCTCCATGCCGCTTTCCGGATTCATGGCGCCCGTCACGCTGGTGGGCAGCTTGGTTCAGCAAACGGCCGAGAACCTGAGCGGAGTCGTGATCAGCCAGCTCGTAAAGCCCGGCGCTCCGATGCTGTACGGCGGTTCGCCGGCCATCTTCGACGTCCGGTTCGAGACCACCCCGATGGGCGCAATCGAAACCATGATGCTGGATTGCGCGAACAGCGAGATAGGAAAGCGCTTGGGCATGCCTACCCAGGGTTACATTGCCTTGAGTGACGCGAAGCAATTGGACGCGCAAGCCGGGCTCGAGACGGGTGTGGGCGCGACCCTGGCGGCGCTCTCGGGAATCAACAGTATTTCCGGTCCGGGCATGTTGGACTTTGAGAGTTGCCTGAGCCTGGAGAAACTGGTCCTCGATGACGAGATCTGCGCCATGACCGAGCGCCTGCTGCGCGGGGTCGAGCCGCGGGAGGATTTTCCCTCCTTTCCCATCTTCGAGGAATTGCGGCGTGAGAAGCATTTGCTGATTGCCGATCACACCCGCCGCCACCTGCGCGAGGAAATCACTTTCCCCGGCCCGATCCTGGATCGTGCCAACCGCGCCCGCTGGGCCGCAGAAGGCCGTTTAACGTTGCGAGAACGCGCCGCACGGGAAGTGGAGCGGCTCGTGGCGCACTACCAGCCGTCGCGTCTGCCGGAGGAAACAAAGTCAGAGTTGACACGCTTGATGCGGGCGGAGGCCCGGCGCTACGGTATGGAGGCGCTGCCCGCAGAGTAATGGTCGCCGGCGCGGGGTAAGTGAGGGTAGCGCCCCCCGCAGCGCTGACTCCGCAGGGCGGGAGGCACGGGAAGCGCGGGGCGAAACCACAGGACAAGAGAGCTACGGATCCTCCGGGGTCAAGCTTCGCGGGTCCTTCACTTGGGCGCGGGCGCGTGCAGGTTTTTCTTGAGGCGATCTCCGTCTCCCCAGACCGATTCCGTGTGGGCGAGGATTTCTTCGGGCGTGAGCCAAAGCGGCTTCATTTTTCTCTGGCTATGCAATTTGGCCATATCGTTGAAGTGCGGCGACGCTGGGTTCTCGGACTCCCCGTAAGGAAGAAGGCTCCAGGCCTTCTTGGGATTGCCTTCCTCAACGACCAGCAGGTGCCCCCAGCCGTCATCGCAATGAATCGTGCCATCTTCTTGTGGCGGGCCGTCATCAGGATGGAGCACGTCGAACACGCCCGTGCCATCCAGGGCAAATGTGCCACCCCGCTCGACGACGCTCACTCGACCCCAGGCGACTTCCGGCATGCCAAAGTGCTTTTCGATCCGCCCAATGGCTTCCTGCATGGCCGCGAGAGCCGTCTCCTGCTCTTCCCCTGAGTCGAGGTTGATGTCGTAGCGCGAGTGCGCGAGGAAGCGTGAGAACCTCGCCGAGGAGAACAGGTCGCGGTAGGCCTGGGCCCAGAAATAGAGGTAAGTTTGGGCGGCGGCGTCCGGAGCCGAGCGGCGGTCCCACGCCTTGAGGATGTCGATGGCCCGGCGCATTCGCGGGTCCCCGACTCCACTCTGTTTCCCTTCGAACGCTCGAGTTAACAAGGGGACGATGACGTCCGCGGGCACCACGTAGGTGTCGTATGCCAGGGATTTCATCTCGTCCAGCGTGAACCTTTTATCCTGCGCCAGCACTTTCAGGAGCCTTTCTCCGCGCGGGTTCAGATCTTCCTGGCTGATTTCCGGCTTCTGCACAGAAATCAGATAGTAGGGAGCCGGTTCGAGTGGGGAGAGGCCGGAGTTAGCCGTGGATAGCCAGGGTGGATTATTACAGTTTTGGATGAAGCCCGAGGGCGGATTCAGCAATTGGGGGTACTTCTCCAAGGGAAAGTACGGACCCCACTCCGTAGCCTTGACCCAACCGGGAACGGGCTTGCGCCAATCGTAACCGTCCGCGCGCTGGGCGACATTGGCGTTGTGGACCCAATAGACGTTCTCCCGATCCGTATAGAGAAGATTCCAGCGCGGCATAAGGTGCAAGGCGATCACGGCTTTGAAATCCGCGAGATTCCGCGCCTTCATGAAACGGTAGAGGTTGGTGGAATAGTTCACGCCGTCGTAGTTGGGTAACTTCACCGCGTAGGCACGGTGTTTTTCCCTATCGAATTTGACGATCGGCCCGTGGTGAGTGTAGTAGCAGGGCAGCGTGAGCGTTTCCATCCCTTTGGGGCCTTTGATCCGGAACGTCTCATCCGCGACCTCGATTTCGCGCCACGCACCTTCGTAGAGATACTGATGGGGGTTCAGGGGGTTGAGTTTCTCTTCGTACACGTCCGAAATGTTCGGAGAGTTCCAGGTGGCGGACCAGGTGATCTTATCGTTGAGGCCATCCAAAAAGAACGGGCTGCCGAACCAACTGATGCCCGCCGTGTCCAGTTTCCCCGGCGTGATGAGGTGGGCCTCGTAATTCTGGAAGCGATTGGCCCAGGGCATGTGGGTATGTTCGACATGGATGATACAACCGTCGGCAGACTTTTCCGGCGCGATGGCAAACTGGTTGGAGCCCAGGTTTGGGAACGAGGCCGGGAGGTCTTCAAGCTTGCTGAGCGCCTCATGAATACTATAGAAGCGCAGGTAATGGCTGCGCTCCAGGGCTTCGATGTCTTCCGGCGCAATGCCGTCGATCCACGCCGGCACTTCCGCGCGATGTTCTCCGATATAGGCATTCACACCCCGAGCGAAGCCCGACAGAATCCTGTAGACCTGAGGATCGATCTGGTCGCGGCGCTCGACCACGGTCCGCTTGGTGCGCAGCAGCCGCTGCAGATAATCGCCGTCCCAGCGATATTCGTAGGGTATGAATCGCAGGTAACCGTCACCGAGCGCCTCAAAGCCCAGCACTTCCGCCCGCCGCCCTTGCGCGTCGCGATACTGCAGCATCATCTTCTCGAGGTGGTCCTCGGCCTGAGCGTAACCGTAACCGAAGAAGGTGGCCTCCTCCGTCTCGCCCACAATGTGGGGGACGCCGTATTCGTCGCGGTAGATGCTGACTTGATCAGCCATCGGGTCGCGCGCCTGAAGATGCAAAGCCGTGCAGAGGACTACATAAATGAGAAGGAAGGCGAATCTGTCACCGAGAATGCGTTTCATGTTCAACCCTGTCGCCCAGTCACTAAGACCCAGCCTGAAATCGTGTGGTCAAGGCACTTTGTCATTTCGCAAAGAGATTTACAACGCGTGCCGGTAATTCGGATGTTGCGAGGCTAGCGGGCGGTGAAGGCGCAGAACCGCAGAGTTGAAGACCAACTCTGCCCTGCTCCCTTCCCGGAGGCCCGCCCGAGGTCATGAAAGAGTCGTTCACGTTTCCCCGGAAACGGTGCCGGGGGAAAGCTCAGTGGCCTGCGCCGCGCGCCTGGTTAGCGGCGCTGACCTGGGGAGCAGCGGGAGAGATCTCGAGCGCGCGCGTCAACTGGTAATTCAACTGCGTTCCGGCCGGGAGAGTGAGGTCTTTGCCGCGGCGGCGCATGCGGTCAACAGTTGTAGCCGCGGCGCCGAAGGCGGCTCCAATGACTGGATGAGCGAAGATCAAGCCCAGCAGCGTCCCGCCGGCCGTACCGGCGCCAATCTCTTCCAGCTCGGGCGTGCGAGAACTTGGACCTTTGACGAACCCTTCGCTGCCGACCACCTTGACGTTGTCCGCCCCGTAGACCGTCAAGAGCACGGCGCTGAGCGGCAACCTGCGGCTATCCGGAAAGGTGATCTGCTCAAGCGTCAGCCGCATCTGGCCCACTCCCTTGATGCGGCCGGGCCTGTCCATTTGCGAAATGCGCCCTTGCAGCTTCGAGCCCACGGGAATCACCTCGCGGCCGTTGGCCAGGACGGGCTCCGAGATGGTTACGGTGAAAGGGTCGCCCTGGTGATTCAGCTTGGTGGTCAGAGTCTCGGTGATGCGGCAATGCAGCGTGGTCCCGGCCGGGACGGACCATGGTTCCCCTCTTGCCGGGGTTTCTGCGTAGACCGGGAAGGATCCTGCTAAGGCGAGCATAGCGGCCAGCAAAGCGCGCTTGACCATGTTTTACCTCCTCAAAGGTCAATCCATGGCCGGACCCTGGCGCTTTGTCCAGCTTGATTCAAACGGCGAGTGCGAGCTTCATGAGCGAGACGGAAACCCGCTCGCGGTGAACGGGTCCCCCTCGGCATCCGTCAGTGCATTCCCTCCGTATGCACCGCAACCTCGGTCGCACCCTTCGGGGTGCTGACGTAACCCTTCACCTCGTTGGATTGTACACTGTTCACCACCAGCTCGTAAGGTTTTTTTGAGCCGTTCACATAGAAGAAGACCGGCTCGTTGATGGTACGGTCCCTCTTCTCAATCTGCATGTCGTCCGCGGTGATGGCCACGTTAAAGCGATAGTGCTTGACGTTGGTCTTTCTCAGATCCAGGCTCACCCCTGCGACGTGGGCGGGACTATTCTTGGAGAGCTTGAACTCGTAATAGTCACGTTCACCCAGCTTGCGCAGGTATTCGATATCGTCGTGGTTGCGGGCGATGAGCGTGCCCAAATCGCTGCGGGCCATGCCCAGGTCCGCCGCCAGGCTGGTGACGGCTTTCTTCGTCGTGTCGAGATCAGTCTTGGTGGAAGAAACGTCTGCAGTCAGCGCGCCGAGCTGCGTCTGGTCAACCTTCTCGGCCAATTGTTGCTTCAGCTCAACATCCTGCTGCCGCTGCTGTTCTTGGAATTGGGTCACCATGGCGCGGGCGCGCTTCAACTCGCCGCCTTGCGAGCCCATCCGTTTGGTCGTCTGGTCCAACTCCGCCTTGACCGTTGCCTGTTGCTGCGCGTTCTGCTGCTCCAGGGCAGTCAGGCGAGTCAGGACCTGATCCTGGATTTGCGCGGTCAAGTCCTTGCGCAGTTGGTTCTGCTGGTTCACCTGCTCGCTGCGAATAGAACTCAGCTTGTGCCCGATAACGAATTCCCCGATGACCAGGGCGGCGAGCACCACAAAGATCACGATAAGCGTAATGCCTAGGCCCCTGTCCGCGGCGGGCTCCGGCGGCGGAGCTTGTTGTCCTTGGATTTCATCGATAGCCATGTTAGTTTCTCCTTCTATCCCTTTGATTTCGCCCTCCGGAGCGTTGCGGGCCGCTTGCTACCCGCTTTGCATCGCTGATGCGCACGCCTGGGGCCAATCGGCCTTAATGCGAAAACTTTGCTTTTGAGAGATTTACAGCCCTTCCGAAGATGGCATGTGATGCTTGCCTCCGCAAATCTTACCTGCAACAGGTAAGAATTACGGTTGCATCCGCCCCGCCATCGTCGTGGCCCTTCTCTCGCGAGGGCTCGTTGTGTTGGATGCTGGAGACAATGCGAGGGGCTTCACCCGAGGTGGTTGAGCCCTCTCCAACATACAGGATTCGTCCCAACCCGTGGCTTTGGGAAGACCGTAGCCTGGGCGCCTTCCCGTCAACGCAGGTGGGCAGCGCGTGAAATCCCCCTCCTCTGAAGCCGGAAGAACCACCGAGTGCCTTCGCCCTATGACCTAAGTCATATGCAAATGGTTTGCAATTAGCTACTTTGGGATGGGGGATCACCGAGTGGATTAATTGGCTCTCTGGCCCCCCTCTTGCGCTAATAGGATTGCTTATGCGAGATGCCGCGAACTTTGACTCACCGATCAACCTGTACGAAGCTGACGACCACGCCAAGCTTAGAATCCTATTAATCACTGGCGGTTGGGAGGTGCGCCGCTCCTTCAACCAAATGGGCATCCACCCGGGTGACCGCGTCCGTGTAATGCGCCGGGCGCCTTTTGGCGGCCCCTTGATGATTGACAATCGCGGCACCCGCGTTGCAGTCGGCAAACGACTTGCCGAGAAGATCCGCGTCGAAGTCCTACCGTGAAGATCGCCCTCGTCGGCCAGCCTAATTCCGGCAAAAGCACTTTGTTCAATTCTGTGGCAGGCTACCGCTCCCTGACCTCGAACTTTGCGGGCACCACGGTGGAGTACACCGAGGGGCAGGCGCGAGTGGCGGGTGCGGTGCTGGGACTGGTGGACCTGCCGGGCCTTTACTCTCTCACCCCGGCTAATCCCGTGGAAGCCATCAGCCGCGACTGCTTGCTCGCGGGCGATTGGGACGCCCTTGTCAACGTCCTGGATGCGTCGCAGTTGGCCCGCAGCCTGGAACTGACCCTCGAGTTGCTGGACCTGGAAGCACCCCTGGTCGTCTGCCTGAACATGATGGATGAAGCCGCGCGCAAGGGCATGACGATTGACTCTCGTGCCTTGGGCGCCGCCCTGGGCGTGCCGGTGGTGGAGGCCATCGCCGCTCGCGGGCAGGGCGTCATCGAAACCCTGCGCACTGCCCGGGCCATGGGCTCTACGGGAGACAACCGCCCGCGCGCTTTCGTCTACGCGCCGGATGCGGAAGTGGTGATCGAGCAACTGGCAGAGGAGATCGCCTCGCTCTCTCCCGCCAAAACTCCCATCAGAGCTGACGCCGGGGCGGGTGCCGAAACGGCCCCTGCTCCTCAACGATCTTCGGCGGCAGGCGTCGCGGTGGCGGAGGCTGCGGTAGCTCCGGCGACGGAGTTCCCTCCCGCGCGCTTCCGTGCCTTGCAGTGGGTGCAGAGTGACCCTCGGCAAACCCGGCGCGAAGAACCAGCCATTGCGCCCATAGTGGAACGGGCGCAAGCCGAGATCGCGCTGCGCACCGGGCAGCCCGCGGACGCAGCAATATCCGCGGCGCGGCATGCCGCCTGTCTTACCCTCTTCGAGCGTGTGGTGCGTGTGGCGCGGCCCCGCGCCGACTGGCGCGAGCAATTGGATCGCGTGGTGATGCATCGCGTCTGGGGTTACCCTGTGCTGCTCGCCGTTTTCCTGGGATTCTTCCGGCTGATCTTCGACGTCGGGAAGCTGGGCGAAGGCCGCATCCTGGCGGTCTTTGACGCCCTGATCGCAGCGCTCACCGGGCACCTGAACGCGCAGAGCGCCCTCTTCGCGGCGGTAAAAGGCGCCGTGCAGGGGACGGCTGGCGCGGTGGCGATCGTGTTGCCCTACCTCGTGCCGTTTCTGGTGGGGCTGGCGATTCTGGAAGACCTCGGGTATCTCTCGCGCGTCGGCTACCTGATGGACGCGGCCATGCACCGCTTGGGACTGCACGGCACCGCCACCCTGCCCGTGCTGCTCGGTTACGGGTGCAGTGTGCCGGCGGTCATGGCCACGCGCATCCTCCCCTCGCGGCGCGATCGCTTTATCGCGGGATTCCTGGCAGTGCTGGTGCCTTGCTCGGCACGCATGACCGTGATCTTTGCCTTGGTGGGCTTTTACCTGGGAGCGAACTATGCACTCGCCATCTACGCCCTGAACATCCTGGTTGTAGCCCTGGCCGGGCATGCGCTGGCGCATATCTGGCCGGAGATTTCGCCGGGCATGCTGATGGAAGTTCCCGCTTATCGTTTGCCCTCCCCGCGCGTGGTGGCGCTCAAAACCTGGTGGCGTCTGCGTGAATTCGTGCTGGTGGCGTTTCCGCTGCTGGTCGTGGGGAGCGTCGTGCTCAGCCTGGTGGATTTCTTTGGCTGGCAACACGGCATCAATGCCGCACTCGCGCCACTTACGGCGCTCCTGGGACTGCCGCGCTCGGTCGGCCTGACGCTGATCTTCGGCGTGCTGCGCAAAGAACTTTCCCTGCTGATGCTGATGCAGGCGCTCGGCACCACGCACGTCCTGGGCGTGATGACTGTGGCGCAAATCCTTATCTTCACCCTCTTCGTCACTTTCTACCTGCCCTGCATGGCTACAGTGGCTTCCATGACCCGCGAACTCGGCTGGCGTCTGACTCTCGCGGCATCAGGCGCCCTACTCGCACTCGCCATCGTCATCAGCCTCGCCGCGCGCGGGGCGTTGCTGCTTTTGTAGAACTGGCATCCTGCCCGCAAGCGCGCCGATGGCCTGAGCCCGTTTCCATTGTCATCCTGAGCTTTCGTCTCTTATCCTGAGCCCGTTCGCGCTGTCATCTGAGCGAAGCGAAGGATCCTTTTCATTTGACTCAGGGCTCCGAGAAGGATCTCGCTCTGCCGCCCCCAATTGCAGGATTTCTCGACAAAACTAGCGCGATAAGCCCATTTCTATCGGTAAAAGCTGTTTTTTTCCTCAAGTTTACGTCCAATTTGTGCAATGTCGGGCACAAAGACTACTGACATCTTGTCATTTTTCCTTTGTTTTCATAAACATAGTCGGATCAATATTCATTTTTAACATCTCTTCACGTTTTGCCTCTCGCCGTTTGATTTTTGTCAAGAAAACAGGGGTGAAGACGGCGGCATTTTGCCCGCCGACTCGTTGGCTGCGTGGCCTGCGTCCAAGCAGCGCAAACATACGAGATGATGTACGCGCCGCCCGCGAGCAAGCCGGCCACACAAGTTCGCTTCCGGGCTCCGAGTACGGCGAGCTGCCTTGGGCGATCGTGTCCGCCGGCATCGCCCATAATGGATTCAGTGGGGAGCCGACACAAGGAGGGTCGTCCATAATCCAGAATCGTATCCTGTGTCCATGTCATTGTCAAGAGGGGCACGTCACTTTGTGTCTACCGGTAGGCTTTAAATTCTGACATCCATCAGAAATCCCCTCTCTCAGGACGCAACACGGGCCTGTGCCGCGGATTATCGGGCATGTTGGCGATAAAGGCGCGCAAGCCTCGCAGTGCGCTCCGCTGGCGGCAGGACGCCATGCTACGATTAGCACGCTGCAAGAAAACCGCCAAAACTGTCGTCCTGAGGGGCCGGAGGCGGTCCTGAGCGGGTCCTGGTCACTCTGAGCCCTTCGCTCAGGATGACAGAGGGAGCACTCTCAGGATGGCAGCGAAGGGTTCAGGTAATCGGCTCAAAGCGTGCCTGGAAGAAGCGCAGGTACTTGGGTTCGTAGGTCATCTTCAGGCCGCGCGCCTCGGCGCGGTGCTCGTATACTTCCAGAACCGACTCCGCCACGACGTCCATGTGCGCCTGCGTGTAGACGCGGCGGGGAATGGTGAGGCGCACCAGTTCCAGTTTCGGGAAGTGTTCTTCGCCGGTTTTGGAATCGCGGCCGGCGGAGACCGCGCCGCGTTCCATGGTGCGCACGCCGGAATCGATGTAAACATTGCAGGCGAGCGCCTGCGCGGGGTACTGCGACTGTGGAATGTGGGGGTAAAACGCCTTGGCGTCCAGGAAAACCGCGTGCCCGCCGATGGGCTTGACAATCGGGATGCCCCAGTCGAGCAGGTGATTGCCGAGGTATTCCACCTGGCCGATGCGCGCGCGGATGTGGTCGTCCTCGACGCTCTCCACAATGCCGCGCGCCATGGCTTCCATATCGCGCCCCGCGAGGCCCCCATAAGTGTGCAGGCCTTCGTAAACCACCACCAGGTTGCGCGCTTCTTCGTAAACGCCCTGGTCGTTCGTCGCCAGCCACCCGCCGATGTTGACCAGCGTATCCTTCTTGGCGCTCATGGTGCACGTGTCGGTGTGCGAGCAGTATTCCTTCAAAATCTCGGCCACTTTTTTCGACGGGTACCCAGGCTCACGCTGCTGGATGAAATAGCAATTCTCCACGGCGCGCGTCGCATCGAGGACCACGGCAATATCAAACTGCCGGCACAGCTCGCGGACGGCGCGCATGTTTTCCATGGACTGCGGCTGGCCGCCCGCCATGTTCACCGTGCCCGCGATCGAGACATAGGGAATCTTTCCCGGCCCGGCTTCGTCAATCACACGCCGCAACTTGGCCAGATCGACGTTGCCCTTGAACGGGTGCGGGTTCGCGGGGTCGTGCGCCGCATCGATAATGACATCGACGAAAGTGCCCCCGGCGAGTTCCTGGTGCAGGCGCGTCGTGGTGAAATACATGTTGCCGGGGATGATGTCCCCCGGGTGAATCATGATTTTGGATAGGATGTGCTCCGCGGCGCGCCCCTGATGGGTGGGGACAAGATACTTGTATCCGTAATACTTGGTTACAGCCTCCCACAAGTTGTAGAAGTTCTTGCTGCCCGCATAGGCTTCGTCGCCCAGCATCAGCCCCGCCCACTGACGGTCGCTCATGGCGTTCGTGCCGCTGTCGGTGAGCAGGTCAATGTAGACGTCCTCGGAGCGCAGCAGGAAAGTGTTGTAGCCCGCTTCCGCCATGAACTCGACGCGCTCGGCAGGCGTGGTCAGCCGAATCGGCTCCACCATCTTGATCTTCCAGGGTTCCGCCCAGGAACGCCGGCTGGGTTTTGGATAGGACATGGATTTGGCCCCTCGAACCGGGACGCGCCCTACGGCCGTTTGATCCCGAATTTTTCCAAGCGATATTGCAGCGTGCGGAAGGTCATGCCGAGCAATTGCGCGGCGCGCGTGATATTCCAATTGGAGCGCTGCAAGGCTTCCACGATTTTGGCTTTCTCGTGTTCCTCCCAGGAGCTTTCGGGGATGATCGGCTGGAGCCTGCTCTCCACCGGCAAACTCGCGCCGGCCGCTGCTTCCACGCACGCCACCCGCTCCGGCGTGGGCTGGAGGATTTCCGGCGGCAGGTCTTCGAGCTCAATGCAATCCGTTTCTCCCAGCACCACGGCGCGTTCCATGGCCCATTCGAGCTGGCGGATGTTTCCGGGCCACGCGTAGGCGCGCAAAGCCTGGAGCGCTTCTGCGGAGATCTTGCCCACGGGCCGGCCGGCCACCAGCGCCGCCTTGCGCATGAAGTGATAGGCCAGGACGTCAATGTCGACGCCGCGTTCGCGCAGCGGCGGGCAGACGATGGGAATGACGTTCAGGCGGTAATAGAGGTCCTCCCGGAACTGCCCTTGCTGGACGCGCTGCTCCAGGTTGCGATTGGTGGCGGCGATGATGCGCACGTCGGTCTTGAGGGCTTCCGTTCCGCCCACCCGGAAGAATTCGCGCTCCTGCAGCACGCGCAGGATTTTGGCCTGCATGCCGAGGCTGGTGTCACCGATCTCATCCAGGAACAGGGTGGACTGGTGGGCGCGCTCGAACAGGCCCCGCTTCATCTGGTGCGCGTCGGTGAAGGCGCCTTTCTCGTGGCCGAAGAGCTCGCTTTCCAGCAGGGTTTCCGTCAGCGCTGCGCAGTTGACGGCGAGAAAGGGCCGCTCGCGCCGCGGGCTGTGGTGGTGAATCTCCCTTGCCACCAGCTCCTTGCCTGTGCCGCTTTCGCCCAGGATCAACACCGTGTGCGCGCTGGGCGCCACCTTCAGGATCATGCGCATCATGGCCTTGGTGGCCGGCGAATCGCCGATGATGGTGCGCTTCAGGGTAGCCTGACGCTGGAAGACTTCCGCCACGACTTCCAGCAGCTGGTCGCGGTCGACGGGCTTTTCGAGATACTGATAAACGCCCTTGCGCGTGGCCTCCACGGCCGACTGGATGGAAGGGTAGCCGGTGATGAGGATGACCGCCACGGTGGGATCTTCCGCCACGATTTCGCCGAGCAACTGCAGGCCGGTCATGCCGGTCAGGTTGAGGTCGGTGATGACCAGGTCGAAGCGGCTCTGGGCAAGCACTTTCATGGCTGCTTCGCCGCTGGGGGCGGTTTCCGCTACGTAGCCTTCACCTTGCAGGATGTCACGATAGATCTCGCGCTGCCGTTCTTCATCGTCAACAACCAGGATATCGCCTTCGGGCATGGAGAGGTTGTCCTCAAGCGGCTGGAGTCGCGGCCAGAGACGCGACCTCGGGAACGGAGGGGCAAGGCTCGGGGAGTTCCATCACCATCACGGTGCCCGGCGTTTCACCGTCAGTCACATAAATTCTCCCGCCGTGGTCCTCCACTATCTTCCTGGTGATGGCCAGGCCCAGTCCGAAGCCGGTGGCTTTCGTCGAATAGAACGGCGCAAAAACTTTATCTCGGTCTTCGGGAGGAATACCGGCTCCTGTGTCCGCAAAGCGCAATTGTAGAAACGCGGCGCCCTTGCTGTCCTGGATGTTCTGCGCTGTGATCCCCACCCGGCCCCCGCGCGGCATGGCCTGAATGGCGTTGGTCAGGATGTTCAGGAAGCAGGTCTTAATCTGCGCCGGGTCCAGACGAAAGTTGGGCAAATCTTTGGGCAGGTCCGCGCTGATCTTAACACTCTGCCGGCGGCCCTGTTTCGCGGCCAGCGCGATGGCCTCCTCCAGGATGGCGCTCAGATCGCAGGACTCCAGGGCGGGTGGCATCTGCCGTCCCGCCGACAGGAAATCACTCACGAGGTGATTCATGCGGCCAATTTCTTCCTTGATGTTCTGCAGGTTGCGCTGCAACTCAACCCGGGCGCGCTCGTCGCCATCGGCATGCTTGGCGCGAATCTGGTCGATGCTGAGATTGATGAAGTTGAGTGAGTTGCGCACCTCATGCGCCACGGTCGCCGCAAACCTCCCCAACAGGGAGAGTTTTTCCGCCTCGTTTAGCCGCTCCTGCAACTCCCGGTTCTGCCGCAGGCGCTCGACCATCTGGTTAAAGGTCTCGCAAAGCTTGCCGATTTCGTCCGTCCGGTCTACGGGCAGCGAGACGTAGAGATTCCCCTGCGCCACCTGCCGCGCCCCCACCACCAGCAGGTCGATAGGCTTGGTGAATCGAAACGCCAGATAGACCACGGCGAAGATCCCCGCCAGCATCGTGCAAAGAATCCAGGCCAGCCGCACCACGTATATCCTGCGGAGCAGTTCTCCCACCTGGTCCAATTCGAGCTTGATCTGCGCGTAACCGAGCACCTTGTCGCCCTGCACGATAGGAAACACAATCATGTAGGGCTTCTGCTCGACGCTGGGATCGAGGTCCACATCATGCAGTTCGGCGGAGATTTGAATGGGATCTTCCTTGCCGGGCGCATGCCGTTTCTTCAAGGAGAGCTTCTTGCCTACCTGACCGGGGTTCGTGCTCGCCACCACTTCGCCGGAAGGTGAAGCCACCGTAATCGAGGAAAGGCCTGCGTCTTTCAAGCTCTTTTGGTAAAGCTGCAAGGCCTCCTTAGGGTCAATATTCTGAGGGATGCGCTCCTGCGCGATTTGGATGATTTGGAGCAAGTCAGAGGTCTGTCCGGCGACGTAAGCCTTCACCTGACGGTTGTGGCTCATGTACGTCACCATTAGCACCACGCTGGTGCACACCATGGTCAGGAACAGCACCAGCGCCAGGCGGGTTCTAAAACGAAGATTAAGCACCAGACCTCTCAAAGCTCTCGAGACATCTCTCCCGCTAAGGACAAATTCTATCGGATTGGCCACACCGGGTCAACGCGGGGATGGAAGCGGGTGCGTCCCCCGACGCCAATCCCAGCTCGGCCTCTGGCCGCTTTACGTTTCAGCCCGTAGCAACCTGCTTGCCGGCCCGAGGCGAAGCCCGGTCAGCCCCATTCATTCTTCTAATGATACCACTATCCGGCAGCCACTTTGCGTTATTGCAAAACCACCCTTGATTGATGTCAAATGGTTTCCCCGGAGCGTCTTCCGTAGGGGGCTGAAACGCCTTCCAGATGGAAGCCGCCACCGGTTGTGCAATTTCGTTTGTAGAGGAAGGGGAGGTGGGCTTATGCGTTTGTACACATTTGCAGCACTTCTGATGGGGTGGGTCACCGCGATGGCGTGGCCGGCCAGTACACTGGCCAGCCCGGGAGTCGACGATGCTTTCCTGGGCCGATGGGACATTACCGCGAAAGGTTCCCGAGCCGAGCTTCCCAGGTTCTGCTGGCTGGAGTTGACACGAAACGAGGGAGTCCTCAAAGGACGCTTCAATCAGGGTGGAGGCGCGGTTTTCAATTTGCCGCAAGTCGCCATTGAAAAGGGCGAGCTGAAATTCCAATACCCGGACGACCAAACCCCACAGGTATGGCGGGCGACCTCGAAAAACGGGCGTCTGGAGGGCACGGCGAGCGTCGATGGACACACGCTTACGTGGAGCGGTGTGCGTGGACCGAATTGGCCGTCGACCTTGCCGGAGCGAAAGCCCGGCAAACCGATCGATTTGTTTAATGGCAAGGATGTGTCGGGTTGGCTTGGCCAGGACCCGGGCCGCCCACTCGGCTGGTTTGTCAAGGATGGCATCCTGATGAACCAGGGTAAGGATGCCAACAACATTTACACCAGGCAAAAGTTCAACGACTTTCGGCTCGAAGTTGAATTCAACGTCGACCCCAAAAGCAACAGCGGGGTCTATCTCCGCGGCCGTTATGAGGTCCAGATACTCGACAGCCCCGGCCGGCCCCTGGATGTCCACAGCCAGGGGGCTCTTTACGGCTTCATCGTTCCTGCCGTCAACGCCAGCAAGCCTGCAGGGGAGTGGCAAACTTATGAGATAACCCTGATCGCCAATCGCGTGACGGTGATCCTCAACGGCGCCAAAATCATCGATAACGGCGAGGTGCCCGGAATAACGGGCGGCGCACTGGACGCCAATGAAAAGGAGCCCGGCCCGATTATGCTCCAGGGCGATCACGGCAAGGTACAGTTCCGCAAAGTGCGCCTTACCCCGCTGATCTGAGGGTAGCGGCTTGCAACTTCAAGCCGAGCTGCCGCCCGCGGCTAGTGGCCGCTGCCGAGAATACCCGGAAACCAGTGCACGGCATTGCCGTGGAAGATCTTTTGGAGGACTGGCTCCGGTAAAGCGAGACCCTGGTAGGTGTGCCCCATATACTCGACGGTCTGGTCCGTGGCAAAGAATTTCCAGTCGCGCTCGTAGGTGCCGTTCCACTCCTCGAGTGCCTTTTCCGTGCTGTCTTTCGGCATCACCACCAGGTCGGTGCCGTAGAGAATGCGGTCCTGGTATTTGATTAGGAAGGCCCGGACTTTGTCACGCGGCTGCAGCATGAAATAGGGGACGCGTGCGGCGGTGTCGACCGCGAAATTGGGGTAGCGGTAGAAGCGCTGGGCCATCTGGTCCACATCCGCTTCCATGCTGCCCAGGTGCGCGCCGACTACTCGCAGGTGGGGATTCTCAGCCACGAGGTGGTCCCGGGCCGCGAGGATGGCGGCCTTGGAAGGCCACTCGGGATGGGCGTAAGCGTACTCTTCGGGATGCTGCTGATAGTACTCGTAGTCGGGGCTGGCGGGATTGGGGGGCTGCCAGCAGGAATCGGGCTCGGCCAGGTGTGCGACCACAGTCCGCTGGTGGGCGGCGATGTCCTTATAGATGGGCTCGAAGGCGGGGTCATCGGGCATCACATACTTTCCCGCTTTCGATTTCATCTCCATGCCCATGACCTTGTAGATCTTCACCGCGACGGCTCCCGCCGCGAAGTCGGCATCGAGCTGGGCGATCGTGCGCTGGGCGAATCCCGGCTCTTCGAAATCGTATGGGCTGAACGTGGTGCAGAAAACGGCGCGGCCTTGAGTGCTGTGCCTCACCTTGAGCACATCGCCACGCTGCGGCTCCAGTCCTTTGGCATAAGGATCGCGATCGTCAATCACGCAAATATTGAGAACGCGCAGGTTCAGGCGCTGCATGAGGGCGCCGAACGCCGGGTCATCCTTGTAGAGGTGGACGTGCGCATCGATGGGGTCCAAGGCAGCGAAAGCCTTGAGAGCCGCACTCTGGCTTTGCGCGGCTGGGCCGGAAGCCCCCTGCGCAAAGAAAACGGATACTGTCCTGGAGCCGGCCACGAAGATACCCGCGGCAACTAAAAGCGTCAGCAGAAGTCCTCTGGGATTTTTCAAGTCAATCCTCCTTTAAATCCGGCTGGGGAGCGCTCTCGATCGGCCCGGCTTCCGCACGCCCCGAGACACTTCACTCTGATCGCTCGCCATAGCAAAGACGCCCCTGAAACCGCCCCGGCCTTGTCTTGCTCCTCTGCGAGGAAGATTATTCGCGCTTCCTGGGTTCGATCAGAACCACCTTGAAAGGGAACAGCGCCGCGCGCATGACCCCTTTCTTTACGGCGGGATCGCCGTTCATCACTTCGCGCCCTGCTTGCTCCGAAGCCGCGCGGAATATCACAATCCCAAAAGTGGACTCGTCGCTCGTGAGGGTCCGGCCGGCGAGGATGACAACGCCTTTGGCCGTGAGGCCCTTCAAGTAATTGAAGTGCTCGTTCACGATTGCAGCCTCTTCCTGGGTCGGGCCGTTGCGCAGCATTTCGACGCGAATGGGCTGGATTCTGTACACGAACTCCTTCTCCTCCGCCTTGCTGGGCTGGTTCTGGCCCAGGGTCACTCCTGCCGTCAGAATTCCCAAGATCAACAAGAGGGCTATGGTTGTGGTTTTCGTCACAAGTCTGCCTCCTCGATTCGCGGGGCAAAGTCCTGCTTGCTCGCCTCTGCTTGCAAGCGATCCATGTATTCGCAGAGTTTCAACTCTCCAGTGCTTTCCGGCAGTACTCGAAGCACTTCTTGACTTCGGCGACCGTGTCAAGACCTTTGATTTCCTCGCCGTATTCGTATTCGATGTTAGCGGGAATCTTCCAGCCCTTGTCGCGCAGCAGTTGCAGAACGGCCACGATAGGCGTGTCGCCCTGACCGAAGGGGAGATTGGCCCCGTGATTCTTCTTCCGGTCCTTGATGTGCAGCGTCACAATCTTGTCGTGGTGTTCCTGAATGTACGCGACCGGATCGCCGCCGGCGGCGGTGAAATGGCCGATGTCGAGGTTTACACCGATGTACGGCGATGCGCCCTGCATGGCGCGGGCGAAAGTGTCAGGGGTTGAGAATTCATCGGGACTGGAGGTTTGGTCATGGCCGTGGAACCCCACCATGATTTTGTACTTCTGAGCGTACTTGTCGACGCGCGGGGCCACGCTGACGTTCGAGGACGCGGTAATGTATTTCACGCCCATCGCCTCGGCCATCTGAAAGCCTCGTTCGATCTCCTGGTCGGTAAACTCGCGACGAAAACTGTAGTTGTAGGCGTACAGGAGAATGCCTGCCCGATCGAACTTCTCTCGCACCTCCTTGAAGAAACTGAGCGGCGCCTCGAGCCGCCACTTCTTTATTTCCGGATACCGGGCGTTGGCCGGCGTAAGGTGGCCTTCGAAAAGTTCGCACTCGCCCAGCCCTACGGTGCGGAAGGCGTCGATACACGCGTCTAGCGGGCGGTCGCGGAACGAGTAACTTTGCGCGCCAATCTGGACGCCGCGGATGACGGAATCGATCATTTCGGCGCAATGCAGTTCTTTTCGAGACACCAAGGCGCCGGCACAGCCAGCTAGCAGCAACTTGCCGGCGTCACGCCGTGAAATCAGAGACATGGTCCCTCCTCGATGGTTTAATAAAGGCGGCGCAATTATAGGGGGTCGGCGGGCGCTCCGCAAGTCCTCTCCTGGCCCTCGCTTGACTCGTTATGCCGCTGCCGTTGTGCTTGGCGCGGGGGGCCGCGCCAGGGCTTGCGCCGCTTAGTGGGAGGAGATTCGAGAGGCAGGGATGAAATCGAGCCCCATGACCAAGGCGTCCTCCACGGGATTCTGATAATAGCTTTGGCGTGTTGAATGCAAGATGAATCCCACGGAAGTATAGAGGCCAATGGCAGGGAGGTTGGAGGCGCGGACTTCCAGGAAAACTCGGCGCACTCCGGCTTCCCGCAGCTTCCGGACTCCTTCCTGTAGTAGTGCGCGCGCAACTCCCTGCCGCCGGTAGGCGGGGTTGACCGCGAGGTTGTGCAGTTCGGCTTCATCGCTGACCCGTTGGAAGACTGCGAAGCCCACCACCTTGGGCGGCTCGGCCGTAGTGACTTGTGCGATGAGAATCATCCCTCCCTGAACGCCGGCTAAGCGGAGGTAATCGCGTTCATGCCACTGTGCTGCTTGGGGACACTGCGACTGGACAGCGTGGACGGCGGGAAGATCATCGTCGACGAAGGCCCGAATGAGCATGCCAGTTTGACGGCCAATCTCCCGCCCTGCAGACGGGGTTGGCCTTTCTGAACCGAACCTGGTAAGTCAGTTCACAATCTCGGAGACGCATGCGCATGCCGCGACCCCGCCACTGAACTCATGAATTGTCCATCTTGGCCAGTGGTTCAATCCTTCCAATTGATTTCCGCATCCGGCCGGCGAATGTAGTAAGCATCAAGTTGGGAATTCGAGCCGGGACTCCGCTCTGATTCTTTCTTCCGCGCGAGCGAAGCGATGCTGTCCGTCAAGGTGCCTTCAATCTGTTGCCAGGCAAGTGTGGAAGGCAAGCTGTCACGCAAAGCCTGGGCGGCGAGGTCATGCGCGCGAACCACGCAGGTGGCGCCTGCACCCCTCTGAAGCCGAGGCTCTAGGAATGACTGCAGAGCCTCAGGTTTTAAGACCCAACCGGCACCCTCCGGCTCATATTTCGGCCCATTCGCGCTGCCCACTTCCCGCGGTATTCTGCGGAAACTGCCCAGGAAAAATTCTCCCCGCCGTGCGTCCAGAAGCGGGAAGGCCCAATCGGATGTCAGGCGGACATTCTCCACCAGAGCTTCAAGTATGGAGATGCCGCGCACGGGTCGGCCGAAGGCCGTCCCCCAAGCCCGGGCAGCCGCCAAGCCCACGCGAATCCCGGTGAATGACCCCGGTCCGTTGGCCACCGCATACAATTCAATTCTGCTGAGTTCAAGATCGGCTTGCGCCAGGGCCTGCTGCACCATTTCAAACAAGGTCACGGAGAAAAGGTTGGCCGGGCCTTGGTTGGGAACAGTTACCAGGCACTCTGCATTGTCGAAGATTCCCACGCCCCCCTTCTCGCTAGTTGTATCCAATGCCAGAATGAGCATCGGAAACCATTATATCGGAGGTACGGCGAGTCGTTTGGAAATGCTTTCCACCTTTATTCATGAGGGGTCCCGCGAGGGAGTTCGCAGAATACCAGGGTCCGGTGCGCAAGAGGCTATGGCATGGAAGGCGGTCGCAGGGGACCCGTATGTTAGAATAGACATCTCGTTGCGAACCTGAAGTATCTTTTGAGGCTTCGCCTCAAAGGTGTGAACAGGCTGCGGAAAAATATGTGGGCACTGTCATTCTAAGGAGGTCGCCATGGCGACCGATGAAGAATCTCCCACTGCCTTGAAAATGCGCAGAGCGGGACCTTTCGCGAAGTTTATCCTGAGCGGGCAGAGCGAGATTCTTCGCTTCGCTCAGAATGACAGCGAAGGACTCAGCATGACAGCTGTGGAAATTCTCTCCGCAGCTGGCGAAGCCCGCAAAAGGGGACGAGCAGCCAAATGACGGAACTTACCCGGTCCACATCGCGCCCTCTCGAGCTGACGGAGCTGCTGACCTTGATGGTCGAAGTCAGCGAACAGATCAATTCTACCCTCGATCTGGATGAGTTGATGGCCCGCATCGCGGAAATCGTCAAGCGCGCCATCGACTACGAGGTTTTCGCTATTCTTCTTCTGAACGAGAAGACACAGGAACTGAGCGTCCGTTTCAGCTTAGGCCACCCCTCTGAACTGGTTCGCGGCCTTCGGATCAAGGTCGGGGAAGGCATTGTGGGCCGGGCCGCCGAGAAGCGGCGGGCGGTCCTGGTCAATGACGTCCACTCAGACTCTGCTTATATCCCCTCCTTGCCTTCGATTCGCTCCGAGCTGGCGGTCCCGTTGATGTTCAAAGGCCGCCTGATCGGAGTCATCGACCTGGAGGCCGCGCAGCCGGACTTCTTCAACGATTCGCACGTTAACCTGCTGGAGCTCCTCGCCAGCCGCATGGCCATGGCGATCGAAAACGCGCGCCTCTATCGGCGCAGCCTGCGCCAGGCGCGGACCCTGCAGATACTGAACGAAGTCAGCCGCGAGCTCAGCTCCGTGCTGGTGTTGAACGAATTGCTGCGGAAGATCGGGACCCTCACCAAGCGGCTGGTCGATTACCACCGCTTTAGCATCTTGCTGGCCGACGACCAGGCACGCACCTTTAATGCGGTATTGTCGGTGAAAGAGGACGAACGAATGCCCGAGAAGTTCACCGTAAACTTCGATGAGGGCATCGTGGGAGCGGCGGCGAGCCTTCGCCGGCCGGTGGTCGTGGCGGATGTGTCCAAAGACCCGCGCTATATTTGCGTGAACCAGGAAACCCGCTCAGAGATGGCTGTCCCACTGATTTATCGGGGCCGCGTCATCGGCGTGATTGATTTAGAGAGCCCGGAGCCCGGCTACTTTCATGAAGATCACGTCCGCATTCTTTCCACTCTGGCGCCGCAGATCGCCGTCGCCATTGAGAACGCCCGGTTGTATGAGCGTGTGGCGAGGAGCGAGGCGCGCTTGGAGCGGGACCTGCGCCGCGCCCAGGAAATCCAGATGCACCTGATGCCGGGAGTTGCGCCTACAATTCCCGGTCTGGTCGTAGCGTTGGCCTTTCATCCCGCCCGCGAGTTGGGAGGCGACCTTTATGAATTCCTTGCTTACGGCAAAGATCGGTACGTGATTACCGTCGGCGACGTCAGCGGTAAGGGCGCGCCGGCAGCGCTTTACGGCGCGATGGCTAGCGGCACCTTGCGAAGCCTCGCTCCGCAGAAGCTTCAGCCCCCGGACATGCTGAAGAGGTTGAACATCCTGCTGCTGGAGCGCAAGATTGAAGGCCACTTCATAACGCTGACCTACGCCATCTGGGAGCCGCGCACGAAGAGCCTGCGCCTTGCCAATGCCGGGATGCCTCTTCCCATCCTGGTGCGCAGAGGCCAGTGCCGGCCGATCCGCGCGGAGGGCGTACCACTCGGCCTTCTCGAGCACACCGAGTACCAGGAAGTCGAGGTGACGCTGGAGTCGGAAGATTTGCTCGCGATGTACTCAGACGGTATCATTGAGGCTGCCAACCCTCAACAGGAAGAATTCGGAACGCGGCGTCTGGAAAATGTGCTGCGCCAGAATGCCTGGCGGCCTCCCCAGGAAATCGTCGACCGGACGTTTGAAGAAGTCCGCAAGTACGAGGGCGGGCGTCCCGTGCGCGACGACCAGACGCTCGTGTTATTGAAAGTGCGCTGAGCGCGTGAGAGGCTGCGCGCAGCCCCGCCGCAGGGCGCGCTCGAATTCCGTGCCCCGGCCGGAGGTCACTGTAAGAAAGAGCATGAGTTCATCGAGCCGCGGGTCCTTCGAGTACCGGCAGGGCGAGTTCTTTTGTGAAGAGATGTCCTTCCTGGCGCTGGCGGGGGAGTTCGGCACGCCGACCTACGTTTACAGCCAGGCTGCCATCCTCCGCAATCTTGCGCAAATGCGCGCCAGCCTGGCCGGGATTCCCAGCTTGGTTTGTTACTCCGTTAAAGCCAATTCCAACCTCCGCATCCTGAGCCTGCTGCGGCAGGCCGGGGCAGGGTTCGATGTCGTCTCGGGCGGAGAACTGGCGCGCGCGCTGCGGGCGGGGGCGGCGCCCGGCACGATCGTCTATTCCGGCGTGGGAAAAACGCCGGACGAAATTGATGCTGGTATCCAGGCGGGCATCTTGATGTTCAACGTGGAGTCGGCCGGTGAACTCGCCGTGATCGAAAGCCGCGCCCATTCTCTCGAAAAGGTGGCCCGTATTTCGGTTCGCGTGAATCCTGACGTGGAAGCCCACACGCACCCGTACACTTCCACGGGCCAGATCATCCACAAATTCGGTGTGCCGAGAGAAGAGGCTTTCGATCTCTACGCTCACGCCGCCGGCTCACCCCACCTCGAAGTCCACGGTGTGGCGTGCCACATTGGTTCACAGATTCTGGAAGTGGAGCCTTTCTGGAAGGCGCTGGAAGAGATCCTGGGCGTCGCGCAGCAACTGGCGGCCGCAGGCACTCCCGTGAAGTGGCTGGATTTGGGGGGCGGGTATGGGATTCGTTACGCGGAGGAGGCGCCACTGGATGTGGAACGCTTGGCACAGGGCCTGAAAGATCGTCTGCGGGGCACCTCCCTGAAGCTCATTCTCGAGCCCGGGCGTGCGCTCGTTGGTAATGCAGGCGCCCTGGCGACGCGCGTGCTCTATGTGAAGCGGAACCCGCAGAAGAACTTCGTGGTTGTCGACGCCGGTATGAACGATTTGATGCGCCCCATGCTCTACGGTTCTTATCACGAGATCGTTCCTGCCCTGACCGGAGGGAGCGAGAAGTTGCAGGCGGACGTGGTCGGACCGCTCTGCGAAAGTGGCGACTTCCTCGCCCAGGATCGCGACATGGCGAACGTCCAACCGGGCGACCTGCTCGCGGTGCTGACCACCGGCGCTTATGGGTTTGTGCTCTCCTCTAACTACAACACCCGGCCGCGCCCCGCGGAAGTCCTGGTGCATGGTGCGCAAGCCGAATTGATTCGCCCCCGCGAAAATCTGGAAGACTTGATGGCAGGAGAGAAAGCGTGACTGCCTGCTTGAAAGAGACTCCGCACCCGCCTGCATCGCCCCCCATGCTAGCGGTCATCGTCGACAAGAAAACCTCGACGCAACACGACAAACCGGCTGACGGTGTAACCAAGGGCTGCACCCATGAAGACGTCCGAGGGAAAGTGCGCTTGGTTCGTCACGCGCGAAAAACCCACCAGGCCCGCGAGGCCGTAAGCGAAAAACGGAAGCCAGCGGCGGTCTGGGTAGCGTCGCGCGATGATGGTGGCCACCGAAAAAGCGGCAATGGTGTGGCCGGAGGGAAAACTGCCGGCTCCTCGCAGGGATTTCCAAGTGCCAGCCTGAAACCAAGACTTCGAATAGTCGCCGTTGGGAGCAATATCGCTCGGCCGAAGCCGGCGGGTGGCGCCCTTCATCACCCCCGCAAGGATCTCGCAATCCACCACGGACTCACCCGCTAGGAGGGCGGTTGACTGCGCATAGGAATCGTGCCGGGCAAGTCCGAACACGTACAACGCCAGTGGTGGGACCATGGTGCCCAAAGACATGTTCGTACCACTGAAGGCCCTATTGAAATTCTGGAATGAACTCGTACGCTGGAAGTAAGGTGTGTCATGCGGATCGAGGGCCACGAGCCCAGCCGTCACACCGAGCACCCCCAGCGTCGGGATCCAGTCTCTTCCCCGCGCCAACTGCAGCGGGAAAGTGTAAATCTGTTTTTGATCCCGGAGGATGTTGGGGGCGAGCGACTTCCAGGTGATCGCATTATCGCGATCTTGCCCGGAGGGGGAACTCTGCGGGTCCGAGGGGACATCGGGACTTGAACTTGGAGGTTCTTGCGCCGCCGCGGGGGAAGCAAGAAACAATATGAGTACACAAGAGAAAGCAGGACCCAACCGCCTGCGGCACCCAATGTTGGTTGCGCTGGTAATCATCCTAGGCTGCCTCCGACCTTCATTCTTATCCCAGCCGTTACCAGTCTGTTAATGGCTTTATAAAAAAGTTATGTTCCTGAGGGTGCTCGAAGATGGCGACAGTCTCTGAGGCTTCGAGCGTGACCGTCTGACTCGGCAGAAATCACGCGCCTGTCGGCATGAGTTCGGCGCCAGTTACCGTTCTCCCCACTTCAACTTCTCTTGAAGGATTTCAAAATACTGGGTGGATGGTGGCTTAACCAATTCGACACACGAACAGGCTTTTCTCAGCCGGACCAGGTCTTCGCTCCGAGCGGTGATGCCGACCTGGCCGTCCACGGTCAGGTAAGCAGCTTCGCGCTGACTCTTTACCGTGACCTCGATCTTTACGGTATCGGGGAGCACCAGGGGGCGGTGAGTCAGGGTGTGGGCGCATATAGGGGTAACGATGAAGGCTTGCACGGCAGGGGTGACGATGGGGCCACCCGCCGCCAGCGAGTAAGCCGTGGACCCAGTGGGCGTGCTCACAATCAAGCCATCCGATTTGTAGGTGGATACGAACTGGCCGTCCACCCGCAATTCAAAGTCGAAAATTCGTGCGATGGCGCCTTTGTTCAGCACCACGTCGTTCAAGGCTAGGAATGAGTTGATGACTTCGTCCGCGCGAATCAGCTCGCCTTCAAGCTGCACGCGGAAATCGCTCGCGTGGGTGCCGGCCAGCACCATTTCCAGCGTGGGATAGAGCTCCTCGCGCGTGACCGCGGTAAGGAATCCGAGCCCACCCAAATTCACGGCCAGGATGGGAACCGGCTTGCGATTCAGGGCGCGTGCCGTAGCCAGGAGGGTGCCGTCTCCTCCTAACACAATCAGCAGGTCCACTTGGCCCGGCATCTCGTTACGGGTCTGGCAGTGTTCGGAGGTCTGCATGATCGCCCCCGTTTCCTTGTCCATAAACACTTCGATGCTGCGGTCGCGGAGCCATTGAAGCAAGGAAGGCACAATCTCACGGATTTCCGTCTTCTTGGGCTTGGAGATGATTCCGACCCGTTTGATGGGCATGGCGATTCCTAACCTTTATGAGCACTACAGCGGGCGGCGCAGAGCTTTGAGACAGCCTCCCAGGGAGAGGGACAGGGATTCTCTTACGCCCGCGCGACGTCGCGGTGCGAAACCTTGGTCTTGTAACCTTCCTGTGCGAGCGCGCTGGCCACCTGTTCGGCCAGGAAGACAGAGCGGTGCCGGCCGCCCGTACAACCGATGGCGATGGTCAGGTAGCTCTTCCCCTCGCGCACGTACTGCGGCAGCAGGTAAAGCAGCAGATGCATCAGCCGGCTCATGAACTCGCGCGTCTGGGGAAAGGACTCCATGAAACGGCGCACGCCGACATCGCGCCCGGTCTTGCTCTTCAACCGGGGGACATAGTTGGGATTGGGCAGGAAGCGCACATCGAACACCAGGTCGGCATCCTGCGGGACGCCGAAGCGGTAACCGAAGGAGACCGCCGACACCAGCATCGACTGGCGCGCCTCGACCCCGCCGAAGCGAGTCTGAATCAGGTCGCGCAGCTCGTGCACGTTCAGACGCGTGGTGTCGATGACCACGCTGGCGAGCTGGTGCACGGGTTTCAGCAGCATGCGCTCCAGACGGATGCCCTCGCGCACGGGCAGGTCGCGGCCCAACGGGTGCGGGCGGCGAGTCTCCTCGAAGCGGCGGATCAGGGCCCGGTCGGAAGCCTCCAGGAAAACCAAGGAAGGCTTCAGGTCATTTCGCATCATGTCGCGGTAGACCGTGGGAAGCTGGCTGAGCGCCTCGCCCCCGCGGCTGTCTACCACGGCCGCCGCGCGCTGAATGCGGCTGCCCGGCTGCTGGCACATCTCGGCGAATTTCGGGATTAGATCAATGGGAAGATTGTCGACACAGTAGTAGCCGAGATCCTCGAAAGCCTTCAGGACGGAACCCTTCCCGGAACCGCTCAGTCCGGTGATGAGCACAAATTGCTTGGGGCGTTTTTTCGCGGAAACTTTCTTCTTCATGACGTGGTCGTTCGTATATGGTCCGTTGCCCTTCGTCAGCCGTCAGGGGGATTATGAATTATGAAGGGTGAATTATGAAGCGAATTTGTTAGGGGGCGAACCCGGAAGACAACCTTCAGAGGGGCATTCCCAGTAAGGCGCGCAACCTCTCGCGCATTCGAGTAGCAAGGTCGAGTGACTCCGCGGCGTCTTCACGATCCGCTGACTCTCCCGGGTAGCGGAAGCCAACAGAAGCGCGGGTCAAAAACCGCAGTTCTTGCACGGGCCAGGACCATGGCGTGCAGACCGGGGCCAGCAAGCGGTCCAGTTCCGCCAAGTCATGGGTTCTTGGGGGAACGATGCCAACGTAAATAAGCAGGGCCTTCATCAGTTTCTCGACGCATTGTTGGGAGTGAAAACAAACCGCGTCGAAATTGGGGGATTCGGCCGCCTTGAGCTCGCGAGCGGCGGTCAGGTAATCGGCTTCGGCCTTGGCGACCCACTCCTTAAACGGTGCCGTTCATAAAGCACCTTTCCGTGGTCCAGGGCTTCCCGAATCAGGGGATCGCCCTCTTCGTAACGCCGGGCCGTATCCTCCGGACGGCGTGCCACCAGATCGACCGGGAAATCAGGGTCAACACGGTTCAGGATTTCCAGGGACTTCCGAAAGCCTTTCCCATCGAAAGGGAGCACCACCAGGAGGTCGACGTCGGAGTCCGGTCGCGGCGCCCCATAAGCATAAGAACCGAAGAGGATAATTCGCTCCGGCTGGAACTCGCGGGCAATCCTTTCGCCTAGCTCCGCAATCCTCCTCTCATCAATCATCTGTTTCCTCCCCACCCATTATACAGGCTGCGGGATGACACCCGAATACTTTCAACGTTATGCCGCGGTGCGGTTCCTGGATGGACAAGCTGCGGACGCCATACCGCGGAGGCTCGCGCAACGCTTGCTGTCGCCCGTAATCTGGCTTTCCCCTCCAATTCTCTGCCCGGAAAAATTCCCCTTGACAAGCGCTCTCCTATATGTTACACACTGTAACGCTACGATGCTTAACACATCAAAACCACGGCCCCGCGCACTCGGCGAACTCGAGCAACTCCTTATGGAATTCATCTGGTCGCGAGGTCCCTCTACAGCGGAAGCCTGCCGCGAGGCATTAGCCCCCGTGCGCCCACTCAAGGATTCCACCATCCGTACGGTGCTACGGCGCCTGGAAGAGAAGGGGTTTCTCACGCATCGGGTGGAGGGCCGAACTTTTCTCTACCGAGCCACGCAACCGCAGAGGCATTTCGCGGCGCGCGCCGTCCAACACATCATTGACCGCTTTTGCGGAGGCTCGGTGGAGCAACTGCTGGTGGGGATGGTTGAGAACAAGGTGCTGAAGCAGAAAGATCTGGAACAACTGGCTCGCCGCGTGGCCCAGCGGCGAGGAGAAAAGGGATGAACACCTCCCATCTGTGCGCGCAACTGCTTCGCTACGTCGCTGAACCCGCCCTGCGTGCGCTGGCGTTGGCAACGCTGGCGGGTCTGGGATTGGCAGTGGGGCGCGTGAAGGACGCCACGATTGGCCTGGCCATTTGGACCGCGCTGCTTTACGCGGCGCTGGCCATGCCGTTCCTTGCCTGGGTGGCGCCTGCGGTCCGGCTGCCGATACCTGCTCTCCCTGCGGCGCCATCCGCACCGCCGTCCGCGCCCGCCGGCATCAGAATCGTTCCCACTAGCTTCCCGTCGCGGGTCATCGCCAGGGCCACGCCGTCCGACCGGCTTCACCCCGCAGAACCCTCTGCGCGCCGCCGAACTTTTTCATGGGCGCTCTTCGCCTCCGGCCTCTACGTGATGATCGCCGGAGTGTTGCTGGCACAACTCGCAGCGGGTTTCTTGATCAGCCGGCGCGTAAAGCTCTCTGGCCGTCCGGTCGGTGACCGGCGGGTGCGGGCCGCGCTGGTTGACCAATCCACACGTTGGGGGCTGGCAAGTGTGCCGGAACTCGCCGAATCCCCGGCCGTTACCGTCTCCGTGACGCTGGGCGTGTGGCATCCGATCATTTTGCTTCCCACCGCGTGGCGCACCTGGAGGGAAGAGAAGTTGCAAGCCGTGCTCGCCCACGAATTGTCGCACGTGGTGAGGCGCGACGCGCTCACCCGGGTGCTGGCGGCCATTCACCGCGGCGTTTTCTGGTTCAGCCCGCTGCCTTGGTGGTTGGAACGCCAGCTCGCTGCGCTGGCCGAGCAGGCCAGCGACGATGCGGCGCTGCGCGCAGGGGCCGATCGCACTTTTTACGCTGAGGTCTTAGTCGGTTTCTATCACGATTTGCAGGGCGCGGTCGGTCGCGTCCGATGGGAGGGTGTGGCCATGACCGGTGGAAAACAGGCTCAACGAAGAGTGGACAGAATTCTGGATTCCAGTCGGCGGCTTTCGGCCGGGCTCAGAACACCCGCTTGGGTGGCGCTCGCGCTGCTGGGCGCGCCCGTGGTCTATCTGCTAGCGGCGGTCGAGCCCGTCTCGGCCAACAAGCTCCACACGGACGCTGCGCGCATGCCGGCAGCCGAGGTGACAAGTCCCGCCGCGGAACCTCTATGGGCGGGAATGCAGGCTCCGCCAGCAGTTCCGGCCGCGCCCGCCACGCAGGCAGCTCCGGCTGCGCCCACGCCCGCTACAGCCCCGGCCGTGGCTCCGAAAGCGCCTAAGGTGCCCCAGCGAATGACGCGCGAATGGAACTATGACGACCCGGATTCGAGCGACGACTGGGTCATTACGTCCGCCAGTGGATCACTCTCCATGCATGGGTCGTTCCATGGCTATGAGGTGGAACGCCTCCGGGCGCTGCGCCGCGCGGGCAATTCCGACTTCATCTGGTTACGACGTGACGGCAAAGCCTATTTCATTCGCGACGCGGCAACCATCCAACAGGCTAAGACATTCTTCGCACCTCAGGAAGCTCTGAGCAAGCAGCAGGAGGAGTTGGGTCGTCAACAGGAGGCGCTAGGCGCCCAGCAAGAGGAGCTCGGGAGGCAGATGGAACAGGTTCGCGTGGAGGTTCCGGACTTGACGGCGGAACTTCAGAAACTACAGGCTCGGATGGAGCAATTCCACAAGCAAGGTGCCACGCAGGAAGAATTAGGCGACCTCCAGGGCTCCCTGGGAGAATTGCAGGGGAAGCTCGGCGAAATCCAGGGCAAGGCCGGAGCGCGACAAGGGGAAATCGGCGCCAAGCAAGGCGAGTTGGGTGCGCGGCAGGGGAAACTCGGCGAACAGCAAGGAAAACTGGGTGAACAGCAGGCACGCCTGGCTGAAGAGGCCTCGCGAAAGATGAAAGCGCTGCTGGATAACGCGCTCGCCAAGGGCCTGGCGCGACCGGAATAGCACCCCCCGGCCACGCCACGCCGCGTCACTCCGCTTTCGCCTCCTCTCGCATCCGCTCGTCTCCCGCAAATAACATCACCATCCGAATTGACTTTGGTTGCCTGGTATACGTCCCTTGTGCACGCCAGTGACCTGCGCCGCATTGAAATCGTTGCGGTTGGTGGTTTGAACTGGTAGTCTGGCCCTCCCATGGAAACGCTCGCTTTCGTTGCGAACCCAGTTTCTGGTAGGGATACGTCTGCATCTCACCCGCACATTCCAGTCGATGCCGTCTTGAGGAGTCCGAATATGCAAAAAATACTGGAGGTAATCTTGGTCTTATGCATCGGAATGAGTTCCGCTTCCGGGAAGGTCGTGGTCTTCTGGCAGGACGGCTTCCCCACGCTGGAGAGCCAGCCCGTTCCGCAGGAAACGCTGCAGAAGGCTTTAGACGGCTGGCAACCGGTATTTGCTGGTCTCAATGAGTTGAACAAGGAGGAGACCCTTCAGAACGCCGACTTACTGGTTCTGCCTTACGGCTCGGCCGTGCCGGCAGGGGCTTGGGCAGCGGTCCGGAAGTACCTTCAGGCAGGTGGCAATCTTCTGGTATTGGGCGGGCGAGCCCTCGCCATTCCGGTTCGCCAGCAAAGCGGCGGATTCCTTGCAAGTCAACCCGAGGCAGCTTACTCTCGCGAGATTCGCGTTTGGCACACCTATGAGGCTCCGCTCGGGGCGGGGCTGAAGTTCGCGTGGAAGGATGCAACCTGGAGCGACGGTGACGTGCGGGCGAAGCGGGTCTTCGTGCTTGAGGGCGCCAACCGAGGCCTGGGATTCCTTGTGAATAGCGCGGGCGAGCGTGTGGCGGCGCCCGTGGTCGCCACGGATTTCGCGGGACTGGAGGGTGAGTCGAGCACCCAGCTTGGCGCCCGCATGGTCATGCTCGGATTCGAACCCGAGCCGGGTTACTGGTCGTCGGCCGGCGCTCAGGCGTTGGTGCGCCAGGCCGCGGACTACGCACGCCAGGGGGCCACAGCCCTTCGTCTTGAGATGCAGAACGCCACGCTGCTGGCAGGCGAAATTCCGCAACTTATCGTCCGCCTGAACAATGCCCGCAAGCAGCGGCTCGGGCAAGGCCAATCGGGAAGGGTGCGCGTCGAACTGTTGGCCGCTGGCCAGGTTCTGGCAGCGACGCAGGTGGACTGTTCGGGCGATGCCGTGGCCGAGCCCGTCGCTTTCACGAAGACGCTGGAGCCGGGATTCTATGAGGTTCGCGGGACGTATGAAGATGCGGGCAGGCCGCGCGAGTTCTATCAAACCGGCTTCTGGGTGCGCGACGACAAGATGCTAGCTTCCGGCTCCACCTACGGGGTGCAGGGTGATTTCCTGACCAAAGACGGTGTACCCTTCTTTCCCTTCGGCACCAACTACTTCACCACCGAGCACTACGGCTGGGGATTCCATGGTGCGGGCAACGCCTGGGTTTGGGAGCAAGATTTCGCCGAGATGGAGCAACACGGCGTCACCTTCATACGCACCGGCGTATGGGACGACCACCTGGAAGTCTTGGACGGCGAGACCGGGCAGGTGAAGGAGCGCTTCCTGCGCAGCCTGGAAGCGTTTCTCCTGTCCGCGGCGCGCCACCACATTCACGTCAATTTCACCTTTTGCGCGTTCGATCCGCAGACCGTCATGCGCCATCCCGGCGAGGATTCGGCCGTGACCGGCCCCGGCACCAATCCCTACACCGACCCTATCGCCATCCGCGCCCAGCAGGACTTCGCGCTGTCGATCGTGCGGCGCTTCCAGGCCGTGCCGCACCTGAGTTGGGACCTGATCAATGAACCGAGCTTCTCGAATCCCAAGCGGCTGTGGCGCGGCAACACACCCAACAACGATCCTACCGAGCTTGCCGAGTGGCGCACTTGGCTGCGGGAGAAATACTCGACGCTGGACGAGCTGGCGCGTGCCTGGAACGTCACGCCCGAAGAGTTAGGCGGCTTTGAGAGCCTGCCGCTGCCCGCGGAGGACGACCTCGCGACCTCGCGCTACGGCAACGCGCGCCTGGTCCGGGCCGTGGATTACAACCTGTTCGCCCAGGAGATGTTCAGCCGCTGGGTTCGGAAGATGGTGGCGGCCATCCGCTCGACCGGCAGCCGCCAACTAGTCAACGTGGGTCAGGATGAGGGTGGGGTTTCCGATCGCGTCCTCAATCAGTTTTACGCGGACGCCGGGGTCGATTTTACAGTCAACCACACCTATTGGAGGGACGACGCGTTGCTCTGGGATTCCGTGGCCGCGAAGCGCGTAGGGATTCCGAATTTCGTCGGCGAAACGGGCTACCAACCCGTGTGGCGGCCTGACGGTGAGGCCCGCTACGATGAAATCACCGCCTTCGGACTCATCGAGCGCAAGTGGGCGCTGGGCTTTGCCGCCGCCAATAGCGGCTCGCTGCAGTGGGAATGGGGCGTGGGCAGTGACTTTGGCATCAAGCGCAGCGACGGTTCGAATAAAACCTGGGAAGACGTCATGCGCGATATGGGCGGCTTCGCAAAAAGGGCTGCCCCGCACGCGACGGGACTGAAGCTCCCGGAGGTCGCCATCGTGCTGCCGCAGACGCTGCAGCTTTCCGTGTTCAACTCCACTGCCCTGGAAGCGCAGCAAAGCTGTGTGCGGGCCCTGTATCACTACGCGCGCTCCGCGGCCTATGTGGTGGGTGAATATCAGATGCAATTGCTGGGCAACCCCAAGCTCATCCTGCTGCCCTCACCGTGGGCGCTTACGGAGAAGGCCTGGCAAGCCATCATGGCGAAGGTCGCGGATGGCGCGACGCTGCTCGTTACCGGGCGCTTTGATGCCGACGAGCATTTTCACCCCACCGCGCGGGCGAGCGCGTTCGAGCTCGATCTCCAGCCGGGCTTGCTCTCGACCCGTGAGAATCGCATCGCCTGGCCGGGAGGAGAGGCCCTGCTGAGTTACTCAGGTGAGAAGACGACTTTCCTGGAGCGGACTGTGCCCGCCCAAGACCGGACGTTCGTCGAGAAGCAAGTTGGCAAAGGCCGAATCCTGTTGGTGCCGTTTCCGCTCGAACTCAATGATAATCTCAAGGCGATCGGCGATGTGTATCGGTATGCGCTGCGGGTGGCGCACGTCGTGGAAGCCTATTCCACCGAAATGAATGACCCCGGCATCCTCATCTGCCCGACGCAATTCGACCATGCCACGCTCTATGTGTTGACTTCCGAATCCTCTTCGTCCGGCATTTCGTTCCGTGACGGAAGGAGTGGGAGAGAGTTCGCAGGCAAGCTTGAACCTGGACGTGCTGCTCTGTTGCTCGTCAGCGACAAGGGAGATTTGCTGGCCAGCTACAACTGGTGACCGCTCCGCAGAGGTCGGGGGCGGGTTCGACTCCATGCGATGGACCGGTTCTTGTCGGCACCGTTTCACACGTGCACAAGCCCACGCCCTATTTGAATCTGAAAACGATTCCCGCGCTGGGGACAATATTGTGGCTGATCCCGGTGATGAAGCTAGGTTGGCCCGTCATGTAGTCTCGGAGCTCTAGCCGTAAAGCGAAGTTCCGTTGCAGGACAACGTCCGCCCCACCTCCGTAGTTCCAGGCGAACTGGTTACCGTTGTCCGCACTGACGAGGCCTGCGAGAACGGCAGGAGCATTCGAGGGGCCGCTGAAGCGATTCAGGCCCACCCCGCCCGTCACGAACGGTTGGACAGGGCTCCTGACCCACAGATAATGGATATAGTCAAACGAGACCAGAGTGACGCGGTTGTACGCGGAGCCCGCTGTGATTGCCGCCCCCTGAAGTGTTAGATGGTTGGGGCTGAAGGAGTAGCTTGCCTCCAGGGCGTCATGCCGCGTGAACCGCAGGCGCGCGCCGGCGAAAAGGCGCCCCGTTTTGGAGAACGAGCTGGTCGCGAGGCGTGAGGGGCAGGGGGGACATCCTGAGGGAGTGCAGAACGTTGGACACGCGTTGGGGGGTAGCACGGCGCTGCCTCCATTCAGGAAAGAGCCCCCGCCTTCGACGAAGATTTCGAGACCCGGAGGACGGTTCTGGGCGCGAGCGCAAGGGAAAACTAAGGGCAGGAGCAAGATGAACGGCGGGATGAATCGGACGGTTCGCATACCTGTCCTTTCCGGCGTCGGAACCCTCGCCAGGGGCAACCCCGCTGGGATGTTCGGTCGCCCAATCCAAGTGTGTGCAAGACATGCTGGCTGTTGGGATGTGGCCGGCACTTCTGGGGTTGGCCGTCGTGGGCCCGCGCCGGCTGATGAAAGCGCCGGGCGAGGGGTCCTATCCTCGATCACGGAGCAGGCTGTAGCTGGTGAGCGGTCCTGCACTGGAGCGACTGCGCAACATGGCTTTGTACGCTCGCGTCAGTACCCTGTTGAATGTGACTTATCCGCAGTTGTCGGCGTGCCCTTTGCGGCGGAACACGCGGCTGGAGATGTTGTCCTTGAGCAGAGTCCAGAAAGAGGCGTCGAGGTAAGAGCGAATGGAGACGTAGCACCCGCCGCATTGGTTCGCGGGCACCCACTTTTCGAGGATTTCCTTCTGCGAGGTGTAGGTCTGGTCGAACATCGAGCAGGCACGCATGCCGCCCGTGGGCGTCACCACCATAAAGCGGCGGCCGGCCTGGCAGCCGGGAATAGTCCCGAGCCGGAAAAAGTCGTGAATGCCCGAAAGCGTCCAGGAAGAGTTGGCAATGCGGCCGTTCCGGGCCTTGAGCCGGAGTAGTTCATCCAGGGTGCCCCGGAGTTTGTCGAGATCATCAGCCGAGCTGATGTAATGGTCCATGCTGTGCGTGCGCAAAGGAGTGTAAGCGCTGTAGGAGATGTTCACCGCCCACTGCTTGGCGCGCTCGTAAGTCTCGCGCAGGGCCGGGAGGTTCTCGCGGGTGATGGCAGTATTCATCGCCACGTCGTCATGCCCGTGCGCGGCGAGTGCCGGTACCAGCTTTGCCAGATGTGCGTAAAGGCCGGGCAAGCGCCGGAAGGCGTCGTGGCGCTCGTCCGGGAAATCCATCGAGATGGAGAACTGGTTCACGCCCAGCGCCCGCAAAGCCAGATACTTCTCTTCCGTGAACAGGCGGCCGTTGGTCACCAGGATCGTGTAAGGCAGGCCACTGGGTTCCTTCACCGCGCGCACGATGTCTTCCAGGTCCTTGCGGAGCAGCGGCTCGCCGCCTGACAACTGTACCACCATGGGCTTGAGCTCGGCGCGCAGCCGGCCGTAATCGGCCGCCTGGAGAAGACCCTCCGGATCCGGCTTGATGCCGCCTTTGTCGCAATGTTGGCAGTCCGCAACGCAAGAATGCGTCAGCTCGAAGGAGACTACCAAGGGGCGATCCGTGCAAAAGCTCCACGTCCCTCTGGCGATCATGCGGGCGGCGCGCGCAAACGGTATGGTTCTCACCAACGACTCCCTGCGACTGATTACGAAACCTCGGAATCCTGGATAGCGGGGAGAGGAATCTGATTCCTACCCCACATCCATGGCAAATTCTCACAGCAGTCAAAGGTTCCTGAGCCTATTAATCTACTCCTTTTGGCGCTTCGCTCACAAGCTTAACGTTTAGACGGCTTAATGCACTACTCGTCACGCGCCGGCGTTCCTTCCTATGAAGCGGGGAACAAACTCCTCATTTACAAAGATTTCAATGGGGGTCGGGGTTGTATTCTGGGCTGAGCGAGGCTCCAGAGTTGTCATATAGCCGGAATTGAGTGCTGCCGACATTTCCAGGAGCAGATCGGCCATGTTGGATGACATCCCCATCTGCACCAAAGCTGGCTTGAGTTGTGCGGGACTGAGTTGCATATAGCCGAGACTGGCTCTGCCGATGGCCTTGCCGATGACCGACGCCACTTCTTGATAAGTGAGGTTGCGCTGCCCTTGCAGCTCCCTCGCCTGCTTGCCGGTAAAGTTGAGCTTGATCAACGCTTCGGCCGCCACGGCGCCAATGTCACGCGTGGCGATCATGGCCACACTCAAGTCACCACGCAGCGGACCGCCCACCACACCAAAGCTCTGAATCACGCCGACCTGCGGCAGGAGGTTTTCCATGAAATAGCCGGCCCGAAGGTGGAGGACGTTGAGCGAAATGATCCCATTCAACTTCTGTTCCAGGTTATGCAGTCCGACGACGGGACCGGTTCTGTCCGGTTTGTCGGCTCCAATGCTGCTCAGAGTCACGGCATACTCGACGCCGGCATTCTTGATCGCGGCGACCAGGGAGTTGCTTACTCGCTCCTGGTAAGCGCGAGCGTCGGGGGCCGCATTGTTCGGCGGGATCATGGCATATACGGCCTTCGCTCCGACCAGGGCTTTGGTCAAAGCGGCCGCGTCAGTGACATCAGCCACAAAGGCTTCAGCCCCCTTTTGCACAAGCGCTTCGAGGCGGCCCGCGTCCCGGCCAATCACCCGAACCTTTTGGCCGCGGACCAGCAGCTTCCCAGCAATTACACGCCCGGTGTTTCCACTCGCACCTGTAATAGCATACATAGTTACACCCCCACTGTTCTTCGATGTTTAATTCCGTCAAAGGTTACCGCGGGCTGGCGCAGGCCGCAGCGCTGTGCGGCGGGGACTTGCCTGGGCTGGGGCTGTAATACTGCCTATTGTGTCCGTCTCCCAGCGCCATCTTGGACAATTACCGTTGCTCACCAGCAGCGCTTATCGCCGCGGCGAGTCTGCAGCCTTTCTTCGGGGGCCCTCCAGAGCCGCGGAGTTCTCGACAGGAGGGACTCTGCGCTGTTCGTGTTCCTGGGTCGCACCGCAGTTGGGGGCAGGCCATTTTGCGGTTACAATCGTCAATGAGATGGAGCGAGACAAGTTCCAAACTCTAGTCGAGCAAGCGCTGGATGACCTGCCCGGGCCGTTTCGCGAACGGCTCACCAATGTGGCCATCATCGTGGAAGACTTGCCGCCGGCGGGAATAGAAAACCAAGGAATATTGCTGGGCCTCTTTCACGGCATCCCACGCACGGAGAAGAGCGTCTTCTATTCCAGTCCCCCCGACCACATTTTTCTCTACCAGAAAAACATCGAGGCCATATCGAGGAGCGAGGCGGACGTGCGCCGGCAGATTCGCGAGACGCTGCTGCACGAAGTGGGGCACTACTTCGGGCTCAGTGAAAAAGAATTGCGCGGTTTCTAAAGCGTCTAGCCGCGCCGAGTCTGTGCCTGTTGCAATATTTCAACCCCTTGCGGTGTCAGAAATTGTTCTCCAATTCCATGCCGGGCGGTGGGTAATTTGCTGTAGCGACGGTCAGGTGGCGATTGCAATCGGTGGCGACCGGGTGTATCTTCTTGGTGGGGCGGGAGTCCATAATGGAAATTCTGGTTTGAACCGGTGCCCAGCCGATCATGGTGGGTGGGATGATGCAAATAAGCAATATCCGTTTAATTTAAGAGGAGGACCCATGAGGAAAAGAATCGCACTAGGTAGTTTGGCAGTAGCAGTGTTTCTGATAGTTGCGAGCCCCACGCCGCTTCGCGGTCAGGCGGTGGCCAACGCGCAGATTCAAGGCCTCATCACGGACCCAAGCGGAGCGGTAGTCCCGAACGCCAGTGTGACGGCCAAGCAAACCAACACCGGTTTCGTACGAACAACGGTGACCGACGCGAGCGGGACCTACGTACTCCCGAATCTTCCAGTGGGACCTTACAACCTCGAGGTACAGGCCAGCGGTTTCCAAGCTTACGTGCAGACGGGCATCGTCCTCGAAGTCAGCAATAATGTGACGATTAATGTGGCGCTCCGGCTGGGGCAGGTGAGCCAGCAGGTGGAGGTGTCGGCCAACGCCAGCATGGTGCAGACAAACACCACCTCTGTCTCTCAAGTGGTCGACCAGCAGCGCATCCTCGACCTGCCCTTGAACGGGCGCATCGCCACGTCGCTGGTTATGATTGCCGGCGCGGCCAACGATAATGCTCCAGCGAACGGCGTTAGCGATTTGACGGGCAGTAAGAACTACTTCAGCGCGGACAGCATTTCGGTCGCAGGCGGACAGGCGGACGGGACGAATTACCTGATGGATGGCGCCGAGCAGATGGACGCCTTTTCCTGGGTGAATATGCCTTACCCTTTCCCTGATGCCATCCAAGAATTCAGCGTTGAGACCAGCAGCCTTGCCGCGCGCTACGGGTTCCAAGGCGGGGCCACCGTTAACGCGGTCACCAAATCCGGTACGAATCAGTTCCATGGCGACGCCTTCGAGTTCGTCCGCAACGGCGATTTCGACGCCCGCGATTTCTACGCTGCCACCCAGGACACGCTGCGGAGAAACCAGTTTGGCGGCACGATTGGCGGACCCATCAAAAAGGATAAAATCTTCGGCTTTTTCGGCTATCAGGGAACTCGCATCCGAACCGCTTCCGCTTCGAACATAGCTTACGTGCCCACGCAGGCGATGCTGAGCGGGGACTTCAGCGCGCTGGGCTCTGCCGCTTGCGAATCCAGCGGTGTTGCGCAAACGTTTACCAATCCTGCGACAGGCCAGCCGTTTACGAATAACCAGGTCGACCCGGCGTTGTTCAACTCCGTTGCGCTTAAATTGCTCAAGTACGTACCTACCTCCAGCGACCCTTGCGGCAGGCTAGCCTATGCCATTCCAACCCCGCAAACCGAAGATCAATATATTGGGCGGGTGGATTGGAACCAGAGCGCCAAGAATAGCGTGTCTGGGCGCTACTTCATTGCCAACTACAAATCTCCCTCATTCTTCAACAATGACGTGCTGCTGACCACACAGCGTGGAGTACTGGACCGCGCCCAATCGGCGATTCTCAGCGATACCTATTCAATTACCCCCACCACTATCAATTCCGCCCATATCGCCTGGACGCGGCTGGCCATTACGCGCGGTCCCGCGGCCAATTTCATCAATTTAACGAGTTTAGGCTCCCAAATGTATTCCGCTGTGCCCAACTTTATGGACATCGGGATTAACGGCTATTTTGGCGCGGGCTGCGGCACCTGCGCACCTGTCACCCTTGACGGCAACTCCATGCAGGCTTCCGAAGATGTGGACATGATGAAAGGCCGGCATCACATCTCATTCGGTGGGGAATGGCTGCACTATCAATTCAATTACGCGAATGTTTACGAGAGTAACGGGGCCCTCACCTTTAACGGCTACGCTTCTGGCAACGCTCTCCTCGATTTCATGCTGGGATTGCCAAGCGCGTATCAGCAAGGCACTGAAGACTTTTATAGGGGAAGACAGAACTACTTTGGACCCTATGTCGCGGACGACATTCGGGTGAGCAAGAGTTTGAACGTGAACATTGGCTTGCGTTGGGAGCCTTACTTGCCCACCAACGAGAAGTTCAAGCACATGGACCACTGGGACTACAACGCGTTCCTTGCGGGGAAGACGTCAAGCATATACTCCAATGCGCCCGCCGGCTTATTTTTCCCCGGCGATCCCGGCATCCCCACCAAGGGCTTCACTTATAGCCGGCTGGCGGATTTTGCCCCGCGCGTGGGCTTGGGCTGGCAACCCAGCGGAAACGGGCGGCAGGTGATTCGCGCCGGCTTCGGCGTCTTCTATAACGTCATGCCGACCGCCTATTCGGAAGACCAAAACCAAGGTGCTCCTTGGGCCAGTGAGGTGGATTTGACCAGTCCTCCGGGAGGGCTGACGAATCCCTGGGTAGGATTCCCCGGCGGCAATCCCTTTCCCACTCCTGCGGGGGTACTGACCTTTGTCCCGGAAGGCGCCTATTTCAACTACCCGCTCAGTGCTAACGCAACGAGCGTCGATGTGTGGAACCTCACCTATCAGCGTCAGTTCGCCAGCAACTGGGTCGTCTCGGCAAGCTATGTGGGCAACAAGACCACTCACATCTGGACGGGAGAGGACGTCGATCCGGGCATCTACATTCCCGGGATGTGCAATGGCGCGCCCTGCTCGACGACTTCAAACACCAACCAAAGGCGGCTGCTCTACCTGCAAAATCCCGTCGCCGGAGCGTCTTACTCGGACATCTTCCAGGCCGACGATGGCGCCAACGCGGAATACAACGCGTTTCTCGGGAAAGTGGAGCACCGGTTCACTGAGAACTACACTATTCTTGCCAATTACACCTACTCGCATTGCGTCAGTGCGGGGGACTTCGGGGGCGACCTCGGTGGCGCCAACACGGAGCAACCTTTCAATCGAAATGCCGACCGGGGCAATTGCGGTTTTGATTTGCGTCACATCTTCAATTTATCCCTTGTCGCCCTTTCGCCCCACTTTGCCGGCGTGTGGACGAACCGGCTGTTGGGCAACTGGCAACTCGCTCCGATCATTTCAATTCACAGTGGAACGTGGTTTTCGCCCGTAACCGGCCTGGACAACTCCCTGACCGGCATCGGCCTTGACCGGCCGAACGTGGTGGGAAATCCTTACATCCGGAGCACCACCGGCAGCCTCCAGTGGCTGAACCCCGGCGCCTTCACCCCAAATGCTCTGGGGACCTTTGGAAATGCCGGGAGCGACTCGCTACTCGGCCCCGGGTACTTCGATGTCGATGTGGGGTTAAGCCGCTACTTTGCCATTCACGAACACCAAAAGCTGGAGCTCCGCTTCGAATTCTTCAATCTGGGGAATAATGTGAATTTCGGCACTCCAGACAATAATTTGCAGGACAACACTTTCGGTCAGATTCTTGGCGACGTGGGTCCGCGCATCCTGGAGTTTGCGCTGAGGTATACGTTCTGAACTCCTTGCCTGTCATCCTGAGGAGTCCCGCTCTTTGGGACGACGAAGGATCTCCGCAGTTCGTGATCGACAAGAAGAACCGGCGGGGACTCTTCGGCCCCAAAGAGCGGGGCCTCAGAATGACAGCATGGCGGAGAATGTCGCGCACGGCCGTGATTTCCTCTGTACATCCCAATGCGCTACCAACTGCAAAAGTAGAACCAGCGTCGAACCGCTCGCAATGACTAGGATGGCGAGCACCACCCACAAGGCGAAATTGAAAATTGTCTCTCATAGTGGCGTGTCTCCATTGGAATTCACATGTCGCATCAGTGTCTCCAACTTCTCGGGATCCAACTCCGTGAACGAGCGGCTGATGCCCGTGGCCACTAGGAACGCGTCCGCGTGAGGCAAGTACCTTCGAATGTTCTCGGGCGCTATGCCACTCGCGATGGCTAGCGGTAAATCCCCCAGGGCAAGTTTCATCCCGCCCTGCAGCAGGGTCTTTCCTTGTAACACTCGATGGCAGCAATCCCGAATAACCATCGAGGGGTACTTGGAGCAAGTTGCCCACCACAAAGACGAGAAGCTTAGATGCAGCGCGGACGGCCACATCTCCCTTCGCCAATGGGTACGAAACTGCTGACACCTGTCAAAGGCAGCCGTGAAGATGCGAGTTGCCTCGCCGCAAGTAGGCAAATGTTTCCGCCCGATAGGAAGACTTTTGCCGGCGCGGATTTAATGATCGATTTGTAGGCATAAATTCCAGCGCTAATCCGAATCCTTCCGGAAGCGCTTCGCAACGTTCACCGTCAATCGAGAAACCCTGAGGCTGAGTTAAACGTTGTCCCGAAAGGCGACGGCCTTAGGTTGCAGGTAAGCGGCAGACTCGCGGGTTGGCCACTCAGTTGCTCCGGACAGGGGCGATGGTCGGTCGGAATCCTGAAGGGTGTTCAAAACCCGGCAAAAGTTGCCCATTGCCGGAAGGATTGTGTGACCGCGCCAGGAAAACCTAAGCATGGCAGAAGCGCCTCAGCGTGGACTCGATTGGTTTGCTCCGGCCCAATTTGAAGAGGCCATCTGCTGCTTCGAGGAGTATTTGCGGCATGCTGGGACAAGCGAGGTTTGGAATAACTGGGCAATGGCGCACTTCGCTTCTGGGTGCATTCCGAAATTGAGGGAAGACTTGAAGCGAGAGCCCCGGCTCGACCCGCGAAACATCCAAGCCGTCGGCAACCTTCGCGTTTTGGCTGCCTCGTCTATAGATTATCCTGGGAAAAATCAGCAAAAGGATACAAGAGGGAAAACCCATGTGTGACGACGGCGTTCTTGTAGCAACTTCTCCCGCAACCTTCGCGGCGGGCGCCAGCCAGCCCGGGACCCCGAAGGCTTCAGTTGAAGTACCGGAAGAGGAAATGGTCCGGGCCTACCGCCAGTTTGCCGGGGCATTCACCGGCTTGCGGAACCTGGCATACACGTTGGTGACCCGCTTCCCACAGGATCCGCAAGCCCGCTTCTTCTTGGCTGACGTGCTCAAGGCTGGAGGTCAAGATGATGTTGCTTGCGAGCACTACCGAGCCCTTCTTCAAGTGGTTTTGCCCAACGAACGCCGGCGAGTAGACCAGGCAATCAAGCAATGTGAGGTCGAACGGGACTACTTTCCACCCACCTTTGCTGCATACCTCGCCTCTGACGAACAGGGGGTTGGGCTGAATGCTCAGACCTGGCGGGATTACGCGGCACGTGACGTTCAGCGGGGTAGGGAGATTGTGCGAACCCTGCGTCAACGGTCGGCGTTGCGGGGCAAGCGCGTTCTGGACGTGGGTTGTGGGCACGGTGGAATGCTGATCGCTTTGGCGGAACAGGGTGCTGAGGCGGTGGGGATTGAAATTGATGCGAGCCGCTCGCGGGTGGGGGAGCAGCGCCTGCGCGATCTCGGACTCCAGGTTGATTGGCGCCAAGGCGATATCGGCGACCGGGAGTTCACCGGTCGCTTAGGGACCTTTGACGTGGTCGTTTGCCAGGATGTCTTGGAACACGTGCTCGACACCTCGCAGGCGATCGCGACTCTTTGTTCTCTCCTCCGTAAAGGCGGCTGGCTCTTTATGCAGGTCCCCAACAAGTACTCTCCTGAGTTCATCCTGGCTGACCATCACTACGCGTTGTTTGGGATTTCACTCCTCTCCCGCCCTCAAGCCATTGAGTACTGGCAGCTGGCTTACGGGGCGCCGCCGGAGTGCTACAGCGTGGGTTACTTGCGCAGCGAAAAGTATTATCGACAGGCATTTGCGCGGGAAGGGGTCACTCTCGAGCCCACCGAACATTACCTTGCGGTTGGACACGTCCTGGGCTATGCCCCGCAGATGTCATCGCTAGCTGGTCGCCTCAGCCAGGATGTTTACCCGGGCCTGAGACCCGAGCTCCAGAGACGAATCCAAAACCGCGCCAAGAAGGTTGCCAAACTATTCATCCACGCCAGCCACATGCTGAGGACTCTGGAAACTAACCCGGCGCAACTGGAGAAGGCGTGCGACATGGTGGTCAGACGCCTGTGCCGAAGTGTCTGGGGTTTTCTGGGGATCAAGGCCAGCTAGTCTCGTTGTACCAGCTTAGAGGTTCGCAAATCAGCGGGTAGCCAGCAGCGCATCTATAACGGCATCGGCGTTGTCAACTAGCTTCTCAAAGACACGACTCCAGGTTCTTGGAAGCTCGTCAGAGCAAGGCTCACCTCGTGGAATCTCCTGATGGAACCTGGAGTTCCGCCACTCATCTAGCGTACTGGCCGGGCCCCCGGGTGTTCTCCCGAAGGGCGCGGCTAATCACGTTGGAAGCCTCCTGCCTCCCTAGCGCGACGTGCCATCAGGTACCCCTTCGACTCAGGCGTTTTCGGCGGGTAGCCCCCCCGCCTCGTTTCGATCGATCTTCCTGACCCGGATTGCTCGCCAGCGAAGGGAGGGGCTGGCCATCGGATGCCCCCCGGGCTGGCCCTGTACCGTGATGGTCCGGGGCTCGCGCCGGGGACGGGCCGGGGATCCGGCCGCTGACCCATCGGCTCATTGAGTCATCGAGTGATTGGCCGATTGAGTCGTCGGGTCATGGGGTGGTAGCCAGAATCAGGCACTGCTAGAGGGGGGCTATGACGCAAACCATGTCGCAAAGCAGCTTCCGGAGAGGGTTGGAATTGCCTAAGTCCTTGAGGAATATGGTACGCCCGGGGTGATTCGAACACCCGACCCCTTGCTTCGTAGGCAAGTGCTCTATCCAGCTGAGCTACGGGCGCACATCAGGTGATTGGTGGCGGGAGCATTCCCGTACCAGGAGATAGTTTTACACGGGCGCCCTACCCTGTCAATGCTGTCGCGTCTGGGATCGAGCCGTGGCGTCGGCTTTACCTTTTTCGGCAGCCTACTTGTCGAGCGCAGAACCTTGGAGGCAACGCACGGGATAATCCCGCGCCAAGCACGGTTTCACGGCCCGGTCTTTGTGGTATAGTCGCGGGGAAATTCCGGAAGGAAGAATCATCATGTCCATAGTCGAGATAGTCGAGAAAGATCTGGTGGCGGCTCTCAAGGCGCAGGAGGCACTCAAGCTTTCGGTGCTGCGCATGATGAAAGCCGCGCTGATGAACAAGAAGGTCGAGCTGGGTAAGGCCGTCGAGGACCTGGAAGCGCTGGCGGTCCTGCGGACTTTGGTGAAGCAGCGCCATGAATCTACCGAGGCTTTTCGTAAAGGCGGAAGAGACGACTTGGCGGACAAGGAAGAGGCCGAGGCCAAGATCATAGAAAGTTATCTCCCGGCCGCGGCGAGTGAGGAAGAAATTGATGCGGCGGTCGTCGCCGCCATCGCTGAGGCCGGCGCCACGACCGCGAAGGATCTCGGCAAGGTCATGAAGGGCGCCATGGCGAAGCTGGCGGGCAAGAATGCCGACGGCAAGCGGGTGAGCGAGAAGGCGCGCGCCCGGCTGGGCGGCTGAACCTGCTTCGGGATGACACTGTCAGAGCGGAAGACACCGCACAGATCTTTGGCCCGCGGCTCAACACGATGCTTTTCTGACCTGCTGAATCACAGATGACCGACAATTCTTATGACTGCAGGTGACGACCATGGCTGCTGAATCCGCTGAGAAACCACAGGAAACCACGTTCCGCCCCTATGTGCCGCCGGAAGTCCAAATCCCGGAATTAACCTGGCGCGCGGTCATCCTGGGCGCCTTGCTGGGAATCGTCTTCGGCGCAGTCACCGTTTATCTCGCCCTGACCGCCGGGCTGACGGTCAGTGCCTCCATCCCGGTGGCCGTGCTGGCGATCAGCATCTTCAAGTGGATTGGCAAGTCCACCATCCTCGAGAACAACATCGTGCAAACGACCGGTTCGGCGGGCGAATCGATTGCCGCGGGCGTCGTCTTTACCCTGCCGGCGCTGATCTTCCTGGGTTACTCCCTCGATTTGCCGGAGGTCCCTCGCGTGCTGCTGCTGGCGCTGACAGGCGCCCTGCTGGGCATCCTCTTCATGATTCCGCTGCGGCACCAGTTGAACGTGGTGGAGCACGGCACGCTGACCTATCCCGAGGGCACCGCCTGCGCCGACGTCCTGATCGCGGGCGAGAAGGGCGGCAGCTTTGCCGGCAAGGTCTTCGGCGGCTTCGGCCTGGCCCTGCTTTACAAGCTCCTGAACGAGGCGGGACGCTTCTGGCTGCCGCGTCCCATCTACCAACCGAAGTGGTTCCCCGGAGCCACCCTGGCGGCTTCGGTGACGCCGGAATACCTGGGCGTCGGCTACATCATCGGACCGCGCACGGCGGGAATGATCTTCGCTGGCGGCGTGCTTTCCTGGCAGGTCATCATCCCGATGATCAAGTTCTTCGGCGATGGTCTGCCCGGCGCGATCTTTCCCGGTACGGTGCCGATCCACGAAATGGACGCCTTCGCACTGTGGGCCGCTTACATCAAGCCGATCGGCGCGGGCGCCGTGGCGACCGCCGGACTCTTCACGCTCGGCCGCACCGTGCCGACCATCGTGCGTGCGCTACGCAGTTCCATCCGCCAGTTGCGAGCGGCGAAAGGCCCGCAGCCCGCCGCGATCCGTACGGAAGAAGAACTGCCGAGCACGGTGATCTTTGGAGGCTCGATTCTGCTGGTATTGGTTGTCTGGGGTCTGCTGGCATTCGGCATCAACCCCCATCATCTGGGCGGCAACCTCATCGCCTCCATTCTGGTCGTCATCTTCAGCTTCCTGTTTGTTACCGTCTCGGCGCGCATCGTGGGTCTGATTGGGGCCTCGGCCAATCCGATTTCCGGCATGACCATTGCCACGCTGATGCTGACGGCGCTCCTTTTTGTCGCCGCGGGTTGGACGTCCGGCGCCTACCCTGCCGTGGCGCTCTCCGTCGGCGCCATCGTGTGCATTGCTGCGGCGGTGGGCGGCGCCACTTCGCAGTCTCTCAAAACGGGCTTCCTGGTAGGCGCCACGCCGCGGCGCGCGGAGATTGCCATGATCGTCGGCGCGCTCACCTCTGTGCTGGTCATTGGATTCACCCTGGTGTTGCTCAACCGCGCCTACACCCGTGTCCAACCCCTGGTGGTGGAGAACGTCGAGCTCACCTCGGAGATGAAAGTCGTCGGTAATGTCACCCAGAACGGCAAGAGCTACGAACTGATCAATGTCATCGGGTCGCACCAGATTCCCGACGGGCGTTACTTCTACGATCCCGCCGCGAAGCGCATCGAGTACCAGCGCCGCGAGGGCATCGGCTCGGAGCGCTTGCCGGCGCCCCAGGCTTTGCTGATGAGCACAGTGATCAACGGCATCCTGCGCCAAAGTCTCCCCTGGGGGCTGGTGCTGCTCGGAGTCTTCATCGTGGTGACCCTGGAACTTTGCGGGGTGCGCTCGCTGGCCTTTGCCGTGGGGTCTTATCTTCCGATTTCCACCACGGCTCCCATCTTCGCCGGCGGGGTGGTCAGTTGGCTGCTGCAGGTCATCACCAAGCGCCAGGAGGGCGAGGTTTCCAGTGGGGCGCTGTTCGGCGCCGGACTGATCGCTGGGGGCTCCATCGGAGGCTTGATACTGGCCGCGCTGGTGGGCTTCGGGGTCGATCAAAAAGCTGCGATCGGGCTCAGGCTCTGGCCCAAACTTGCGAACTCCAATGCCTTCGCGCTGCTGATGTTCCTGGGATTGGCCGCGGCGCTGTTCGCCGTGGGACGCAAGAAATTGGAGTGATGCCATCAACCTTCCAACGGCCCTTCGAACCGCGACCTCGGGCTAAGTCGAGGCGCATACATCGATGACAACGTACCCGCGAATCGTGAGACAATACCGTGCGCCGGCTGGACATTGCTCCAGACCGATCCAATGCATAGGGAGGTGTGAATGTCCGGAATTTCGAGAAGAGAATTTTTCAAGAATGCGGCGACGAATGCCGCGGTGGCCGGGTTCCTGGCTGGCGGCGCAGGGATACTTCGTGCCAATCCGCTAGGCATGCCCATTGGGTGTCAGACGTGGCCGGTCAGAGAGATGATCGCCAAGGATTTTCCCGGCACCATCAAGCAGCTCGCTGCGGCCGGATTTCAGACGATCGAGCTGTGCTCGCCAGTGGGTTACGAAGACTCCGGGTTCGCTGGTGTCGGCAAATACTCAGGCGCCGAACTCCGAAAAATCCTGGGCGATGCGGGCGTCACGTGCGTGAGCTCTCACTTCGGCATCGACGAGCTTAGGAAAAACCAGGCGGGCAGAATTGCCTGGGCCAAAGACGTCGGCCTGACGCAAATGATTGTCCCAAGCCTCGAGGGGCCGCGCAACCCGACGATGGATGACGTGAAGCGGGCGGCCGACGAATACAACAAGATGGGCGAACAGGCAGCCAAGGCCGGCATCCAGCAGGGCCTTCACAATGAGGATTTTGAGCTCACGAAGGTCAACGGCAAGCGGACTTATGACTTGCTGTTTGGTCTTCTCGATCCGAAGCTCGTCAAGTTCCAGTTCCAGGTTTCCACGATCAGCCAAGGTTACGACGCAGCCGAGTACTTCACCAAGTACCCGGGGCGCTTCATTTCGATGCACGTGCAGGGCTGGTCAACGAAAACGAGGAAAGAAACAGCCGTCGGTCAGGATTCCCTCGACTGGAAAAAGATCTTTACCGCGGCGAAAACCGGCGGCATCAAAAATTACTTCGTCGAAATGGACTTGAACTTGATGAAGGCCAGCGTTCCCTACCTTCGCAATCTTCAGGTCTGACGAAAACGCGTGGGTCCTGGACTATCTCGCATTTCTGCCAGTCGGCGTCGAGGCGGCAGGGGTCGCGGGGTGGTGCCGACATTGCCTTTTATGCCGGCGGCGCGCCATGACCGCTCCGCCTCGATCTGTGCTATGATTGCGGGCTTGCAAAGGAGTGAACCCCAGCGTGCTTGACCAGTACGCACCAATCTTGATTTTTGCCGTGATCGCCGCGGCTTTCGCGTTGGTGACACTCTGGATTTGCAAGTTCCTGCGTCCTTCCTTCCGGCCCACTCCGGAAAAGGTTATGCCCTATGAGTGCGGCGTCACGCCGGAATCCGACGCACGTGGCCGCTACACGGTGCGCTTTTACGTCATCGCCATCCTCTTTCTGATCTTCGATGTGGAGACGGTTTTCCTCTACCCGTGGGCCGTGCAATTCCAGGTGCTCGGCCTGTTCGGGCTGGTCGAGATGATGGTTTTCCTCGGCATCCTGATTGTCGGCTATATCTGGCTCTGGAAGTGCGGCGCGCTGGACTGGATTTAGCGCTTCGGAATTCCCCGGAGGTTCGCCGCTCCGCTCCTTTTTCAATCCCAAATGCCCAGAGGTTTTTTGATAGCATGTCATGCGGCGGTGGGAGAGCTGTCGGGAACGTCGCCATGAATCCGTAGAGGGGAGAAGCGTCATGCCGCAGGGAAAAGTTCTGCAGCCGAAAGCGGAGGAACTTCGGGCGCTGGCCGCGCTGTTGCTAGAAGTGTGCGCGGGCGGAAGGGTGGAGGACAGCACCCGCGCCAAGCTGGATGCGGAGGTCGGGAAGCGCGGCTTTACGAGCCTGCGCGTTTACGCCGGCTCCCTGGAGAAGGATCCCTCCGGGGCGGCAACTTATTATTTGGCCGTGGATGCCGTGGAGGGGAGCGGCATCGCAGCACGCTTGCTGGAACTTAATTGCGAACCAAATTCCACGGCAGATCGATTCCGGAATCCCCTGCTGGACGAGCGCTGGCAGCTTTCCGGGGGCAGGGAAGTTAGTCTCAATCTATACTCCTTCACGTCGTACGACCACGAAGCCATCCGGACGTTTGCGGAAGAAGTGGCGCCGGTTTTCCTGCCGCGCCCGCAACGCGCGCTCCCTGCCATTGCCACGGGCAATCGTCATCCTGAGATCAGCCTGCCCGCCGCCTTCGCGGCCTTCCGGACGATTCTTGCCGAGCTGAAGGCGAACTGGGCCTCGACGGCGCAGCTTTCCGCGACGCGCGAGATGACCACGGAGGACGCCCTCGCGGCGCGCGATGGTGAGAACCCCGTCGCCATCGGCCACACGCGGGTCTCCATCCGCCACCTGTATCACACTGGCCTCTGGGCGGCCATCCGGGCCGGCTGGCGCGCCGGCTACACGGCCGAAGCGGACCACTTCATCGTGGCGGGAGCGACGGAGGCGGAAATCGCGCGCTCGGTGGAGACCGTCAAGGAGGCCATCCGCCACGCCGCAGGCTACACCAAATTCACCACGGATACTTCGCGCCTTTTCGAGCTGGAAAGCGACCCGCGCCATCCCCACGCCTGGAGCCCGGCGGCGGTCGAGGAGAGATTTCGCCAAGTCTTCACCCCCGAGGAGGCGCGCTGGATTCAAGCGGAGTTCTCGCGCCCTTTCCGGATTGGGGAAACCACCTACCACCTGGGGCGGGAAGAGGTGCTGCGTCTTGCCGTAAAGTTTGGGCGCAGCCTGAAGTTGAATGAAGAGCTCTTCGATTGCATCCGCGCCGCCAAGGCCGGACTCCGGGGGGGCGCTGACTTCGACTTTGAGCCCTCGCTCGATGAGGCCGAGACGCTTACCACCGCGAAGGAATTGCTGTTCTACATGCACTGGCTGAAGGCGCGGGGCCGCGCCGCGCAGTTGGTGCCCCCCAATCTGGGTTTCAAGAAGCGGCAGGCCTACCCGGTGAGGCTCGACACCACGCCCGAGCAGGGGGTCGGTTTGGAGGAATACGCGCACCACAAGTTGTGGCCCGAGCTGGTGCCTCGCGTCGTGCGTGACTTCAGCTCGAACCCTCTCCGGGAACTCGCCGCGCGCGTGGCCGAGCTCGCCGCCGTGGCGCGGTTCTTCGACGGCACGCTGAGCATTCATTCCGGCAGCGGCAAACAGGCGGAAGTGCTCGAATGCATCGGGCAGGCCACGCGCGGCCGCGTGAACTACAAAATTTCCGGCGAGCTTCAGCTTCAGCTTTTCGATGTGCTTTCCGAGCAGCCGGCGGGCTCGTCCTGGCGCCAGCTTTTTGAACGGATGGTCAAACGCGCCAACGAATTCGCCGCCCAAGGCGCTTTTGGAGCGGAAAGCGAACTGTCCGCGCAGTACGTGAAAATGGGGCGGGAGTTCTACCTAGGTGACCCCGCCCGCGGCCGCGTGGATGGGAACTTGTTCCTGGTTTTCTGGCTGGGGAATGTGGTGGGCAGCCGCGACACGCAAGCGCCCGACGGCGACCACCGCTTCTTCAAAGAGAAGCTCGACGAGCTGCCGGAAGATTTGTTGACGGAAGTGCGCCGGCGAAACTCGCACTACATCGTCTGGCTGGCTGAGCACCTGCACGGGTGAACTGAGACAGCGCCGGTTTCGAGAAAGTGCTTGACTTTCGCTTTTCATTCGCCTAGCATTTCCAGCGGGTAACCCAGACAATGGTACAGCAGGGGCAGATCACAAATCTCACTTTGCGGAGGAGCCTATGGCACTGAATGAAGCATTGCTCGCGGAGTTCGACCACGAAATGGCCGGCACGCGCAAGACTCTTGACCGGGTGCCTGACGGTAAATTCGATTGGAAACCCCACCCGAAATCCATGACCATGCGCCAGTTGGCGGTGCACCTGGCCCTATTCCCAAGCTGGGCCACGGACACCCTCGAGAAGACGTCCTTCGACTACGCGCCGACGGGAGGCAAGACGTACGCGCCCCCAGTCGTAAACTCGCGTAAGGAGCTTCTGGAGGTATTTGACCGGGATCTTCCCAAGGCGCGGGAACGTCTGAAAGGGGCGACTGACGCTCAGCTTATGGAGAATTGGTCCTTGCTCGCGGGGGGGAAGACGATTTTCTCGATGCCGCGGATGGCGGTGCTCCGTAGCATGCTGATGAATCACATGATTCACCACCGCGCGCAACTCGGGGTTTACCTGCGGTTGAATGACGTCCCGGTCCCTGGCCTCTATGGTCCATCGGCGGACGAGCAAGGGTGATCATCAAGCCGGCGCAACTTGCGGGCCTCTATCGCACACGGTACAGCATTTCGCCGGCGCGGGGCACCACCAGGATGCCTTCGTGCTCGCGGCCTTCCCAATCCTGGCGCCGGACGCTGGCGGGATCCAGGTAACCCAGATTGACGTGCCGGCAGCGCGCTTCGGGAATGCCCGTGGCCAGCGTCACTTGAATGCGGGGAGTTTCTATACCCGTGCACACTTCGTAAGTGCCCAGTCCCTTGACGTGGGTGGAGTGCGCCAGCACTCCACCCGGATAACGTTTGAACTTCTCCCACTGCCCCAGGAAGTAGTCGCGGCAGTGATAGCCTATCTCGTCCAGCAGCTTGCCGTGCGTGTAGCTGATCTCAGTGATGTGGGGCGCGAAGATCACCACCTCGCCGCCATCGGCCACGGCGGGCTCCACCTTATACATACCTTTTCCGCCGGTCCACAGATCATCGTAGAGCGCCGGCAGGATGGAGAGAATTCTACGGAAGGGCTTCTTCACATAGATGATATGCTTCTCGGCCGAGAGCGTCGAGGCCGCCTTCCAGGCTTCTTCGGGCGAGCCGAAATAGATGCCCGCCATGCCCTCGGGGGTCACCACCAGCGCGAAGCAGGCCGAGGGGCTGTCGATCATGCTCGCCGCGCGGTCGATGATGGCGCGCATGGGCGTGTAACCGGCGCCGATGACTTTGTAGTTGGTCAGCAAGGCGCTGAACCAGTGCGTCAGGTTGATGATCTCCGCCCCGGCAATGCCCGGGTAGAAGTACTTGGTCCCGCCCGAGAAGCCGACCACTTCATGCGGGAAAACGGGGCCGCAGATGATGATCTGGTCGTAGTCCAGGACCAACTTGTTGAGCCGGACGGGCACCTCCTCGGCCAGCAACCCGCCCGTGATTTCTCGAATCTCCTGCGCGGAGATCACTCCCAGCGTCACAAAGGTTTGAGGATTCTCCCAATGGTGATTGAAGATGTGGCTGCTGCCACATTGCCCATTGTTCACCGGGCGTCCCACCAGTTTGCCCAGTTGCTCGTCGCTCATGAGGGGGTGTGTGCCTAAGGCCACCAGATAATCCAAGGCGGCCACCCGGGGAGCCAGGTACGCCTCGAACAAGTCGAACATGCGCGGCATGGGCATGGTGCGCGTGCCGTCCGGGATGATCACCAGCACACGCTTTCTGTCGACGGCGAGCGTGCCAAGACCCTCGAAGACGATCTGGCGGATTTCCTCGTTGCTCAAATAACGATCGGTGAATCCTTTTCCTACGACCATTGGCTTCACTCCTCCAAACTCACCAGCGCTGGCATTGTCATCCTGAGTCCCGGGCGTTTCGGGACGAAGGATCTGCATTTGTCTTGATTACTGGAAACCCATGCAGATCCTTCGCTGCTGCTCAGGATGACAGCTTGGGTCCTGTCGTCAAGCAGCAGTAGCAGCAGCCTCCTCGCCAAAGCTCACGTGATCAGCATTGGGGCCCGGCCAGCTTCGTTCACACTCCGCCAAAGGCCGAGAATCCGCCGTCGATCGGGACGACGACTCCCGTGACAAAGGCCGAAGCCGGCGAAAGCAGCCAGAGCACCGCTCCGAACAGGTCCTCGGGCTGGCCGAAACGCGCCATGGGCGTGTGAGCGATGATGGCCTTGCCGCGCGGCGTCAGGGCGCCCGTCTGCTCATCGGTCAGCAGAAACTTGTTCTGATGGGTCAGGAAGAAACCCGGCGCAATGGCGTTCACGCGAATCCGCGGCGAATACTCCTGGGCGATATGCACGGCCAGCCACTCCGTGAAGTTGCTGACCCCGGCTTTCGCGGCGGAGTAAGCGACGACGCGCGTCAAGGGCCGGATGGCGCTCATGGAGGAGATGTTGAGAATGACCCCCTCGCCTTTCTCCGCCATGACTTTCCCGAAGACCTGCGAAGGCAGGATCGTTCCCATCAAATTCAGGTCGAACACCCAGCGCAAGGCGTCCGGGGGCAGGTCAAAAAACGAGAGATCGGCGCTGGTGGTTGCTTCCGGCTTGTTGCCTCCGGCCGCATTTACCAGGCACTGAACCGTGCCGAACTTCTCTTGGACGGCTCGGGCGGCCTGGCGCAGGCTCTCGATGTCCAGGACGTCGGCGCCGACAGCCACGGCCTGGTTGGCGCGGGGCTCCATAAGTTCCAGGATGCGCGCCACCGGGCTCAGGTTGCGGTCCAGAATCGCGACGTTCGCCCCGCACCCTACCAGCGCGCAGGCAATCTCACCCCCCAGCGTTCCCGTACCGCCCGTGATTACAACCGTTTGCCCAGTGAAATCATAAAGACGGTTCAGTTCGGATGAATTCATTCAGCTACTACCTCCATGAAGGTGCCCCCTATAGCTTCCACAATTGCACAGCGAGCTTTCCACTAGATCCAACGGCGGTGTTTTTCGGTCAAGGAGGGCATCGCGTCGAGGACTTGGTGGAGGAGTAGGCTAACACCGCGGCATACATCGGTGCAAGGGAAAGACCCCTCACCGCCGGCGCTCAGGGTCCGCCCGTGAATGGCCTTTGCTAACTCCAGCATAGAACTTGATATTTTCGGGATTATGCCTTTGACAATCCCGCCGTCACGCTGACGCTAATGTCGGCGAGGGCGGGTAGAGACGACCCCGATGGCGATGGCCCACGAGTTGCGGATACCAATCGTAAGCAACGACAGCATACCGACAGCCACCAAAGTGAGGCCGCGTTGGGGGTCGCGGAGTAATAGGATCCCGCCCCATACAAGGAGCCCGTATGCCGCAAATGGAAGAACCGCGTGAGGGATCAGGTCATGCCGTGCGTAGAAAGTCTTCTTAACGTCTCCAATAAAAAGGGAGCCCGAGTAGACTAAGCCGACGACACCCATGAGGCAAATGCAAACAGTGGCCGTGAGCGGAGTATGGTTCGGAAAGGTCAGAAGCGCGGCTACCTCTAGTACAGAACCGAAAAAGACAACCGTGGGCGTAAGGTATATGCGAATCTTAGTGGTCTCTTCCAGCGGCATTCGCTCAGCGGCGAGCGTGATTACGACAAACAACAGTCCGATCAGGGTCGCGGCCGCCGCCGACGTGATGAGGTAGAAATTCGCCCATCGCTCAAGTAACAGCTCGAGTTCATTCATAAGGTTTCCCAAGTGCGCAATTCCGGATATTTTACTACGGAATGCCAATGCGCACAGGCAGTCATACGTCCAAATGTTTCTGCTCTAAAATTGAAGGGAAGCCGTTATCAGAATTTCGGTAACGGGTCAATTTTAAACTCAGTCGCAACAGGGTTTGCCCCGCAGCCCCTCCACCCCTTCTTTCGCAATGATCGGAACCATGATGAGGCCCGAAATGGGGTCTGCCCACCATAGGTTGGCGAGGGCATTTAGAAGCAATCCGGCAAGTAGGATGGCGGACAAATACGCGCATAATTCTGTCTGTCTGGCGTCTGCATTCATGGCGGCGCTCTCCAGTTGCGCTCCTACACGCCGCTTGGCGCGAGTGAGCAACGGCATGACCACGAGCGATACACAAGCAATTATGATTCCGAGAATGCTGTGTGCGGGAGCCCTTTTCTGCAGCAGATTGCTGACCGCTTCGCAACCCACGTACGCCGCCACCGCGAGGAAGCATGCTCCCACGATTCTAAGCGTCATCTGCTCGGTTCGCTCGCGGCGGTGTTCCTGGGCGTCCACCGACATCCGCCAGAGCAGCGCCGTTCCCGATATGACTTCGATGAAGCTTTGCGTCCCGAAACCGACAAGGGAAACGCTGCCAGCCATGACTCCGGCTGCAACCGCGACAATTCCTTCGAGGCTGTTCCAAGCAATGGTGAAATACTCCAGCCTCCTTCCGCGCAGAACCATCGCCTGGCGAGTTGGGACCAATTCGGCCATGGACACGACAATATCAGGTCATTGCCGAAGCCGCATACGCAATTTGGCACCCAATTTGGCAATCTCACACCGCTTCCCGCGATTTCAGACTGACCCACTATCAGAATTTCCAGTCGGTGGACAGGCGCACGGCGTTTCCGCGCAGGGCGCCGAGGGACTGCGAACTATCGTAGTACGTGTAACCCAGGCTTAACTGCGCCCGCGGGCTGGTCCTTAACGTTAGGGCGGGATTAAGGAGCAGGGCGGGCCGCACGCTTCCTCCCAGCTCCACCTGCTGGACTCCCATGCCTCCCGAGAAGTCGTATCCGAGCGCTCCGCGCAATCTGCCCAGCACGCGAGTCGTGAGGTACTGGCGCTGGTAGAAGCCAGGAGTGAACAAGCCCAGGTAAGGCTGCTGCGGTGCTCCGCGAAAGCCGTAGGCGAGTCCGGAATAGCCCAGGTCGAGAGCTACTCCGTGCCTGCGGAGCATCTGGCGGTCGAAGGTGAGCGAGCCTCCGCGCCCGGTCTTGTGGTCGGCCTCGTGGATTACCGCTACGATAGCCGCAGGCGATTCGAAGTTGCTCGGCCCGCGCGAAGCCCCTGGCTGGGACGGTTCATGACCCCTCACCTGGTCCGCGCCGGCTGGTGAAAGCGCCGGTCGCGGTCCACCCTCTCCCCAAGGGAGAGGGCTGCGAAGGGTGAATTCCACTGACTCGTTCTCGGTCAGCACATGGTCATAAGGGATGGTGGAGAGGTTGGTGGAGAAGGACTCCAGGCTCAGTTCCGTGCGGGCATCGAAATGGTAATTCAATCCCGCCGTGGTGCGAGTTTCCTCCAGCCCCAGCCGTACCGCCGTGGGCGTGTAGGCAAGGGCGGAACGCGCCTCGGTGAAATCGGCCCTCAGTTTCTTCCGCGCCGCACAACTCAGGTTGATGAATCCGACCGGGCGAATCCCGGCCGAATGAATAGGCGCATCCTGGGTGGGGATGCCCGCAAGCTCGCCCGGTCCGAAGCGAGCCAGGCCTAATCCGCCGCGCAGGGTAAGTTGCGGCCCCCAGTAAGTGGTCTGCCGATAGAGAAACTCCGACGGCCCCACGGCGCCGCCGATGCCCCCGCTGGGGCTATTGGAAGGAAGGTAATACATGGAAAAATATGAATCCGAGCGCGGCAAGGTGGAGAAGCCCCACGTTGTTTCATACCCGAAGCTGCGCAAGTCCTCCGCGCTCGGGGCGCCGCTGGAGCCAATTTCCCGCGCCCAGGAGGCGGAGGTGTGAAAGGTCGGCCGGGAGTCGTTGCGCAGGCTGGCACGAAGCTCGCGGGCTTCGTCGTTCCGGGCATCGAGGGTTTCCGCCCGGGCCTGTAGTGCAGTGGCCTTGCGGCGGTTGTGGAGCGCCCGCTCGATTTGGGCGAGCAGTAGCAGCGTGGGGACGTCGCGGGGATCGTCCTGGGCCAGGTTCGCAACCAGCTCGTGCGCATAATTCAAATCGCCGCGATAGTAGGCCAGGCGCGCGTTCCCCCGCAAGGCCTCCACATCCGTGGGGTCTTCGATCAGCAAATGGTTGAACCGCCGCAGGGCATCCGCCGGGTGTCCTTCCAGCAGGTCCAGAGAGGCGAATTGCAACTGGGCCTCGCGATTGCGGGGCTCGGCGGTCAGGAAGGTGGTCAGAGTCTGGCGCGTCTCCGCGTACCGGGCGAGGCGCATTTCCACGCGCGCGAGTTCCAAGGCGTATTCCGGACTGGCTGGGTAACGCTTTGCCAGACCCTGGAAAATGGGCAGCGCCGCTATGGGGCGACCGGACCACAAATAAACCTGGGCCAGCCCTTCCAGCCCGTCCGTGTCTTCGGGGTGCTCTTTCAGAATCGCCTGGAAGGCGGACTGGGCAGCGTCGTATTGGCCGCTATAGGCCAGCGCGCGGGCCAGTCCCACTCGCGCATCGTAGTCGCGCGGGGCAAGTTCCAGGGCGCGGCGATAGGACGCGATGGCACCGGCGTAGGCGGCGCGGCGAACCTCCAGAATGGCCATGCCTTCCAAGGCTACCTGGTCTTGCGGATTTCTCTGCACCCGCTCCCGATAGTACTTTTCCAGGCCCGAGATCTCCGCCCGGTCCGCCGCGGCCGGAAGCGGCGCAGGATTTCGATCCTGACCCGAAAGTGAGCATGGCGACCCGAGGACCGCAACGGCCACGGCGACAAGCAGAGACCACAAGCCAGTTGCGAGCCCGAAGCCCGCGTAGCGGGCGTCATCATTTGGCCCACGGCGCCAGCCGTGGGATCCAGATCGCTCTCGCACTTCGCCAGCCCCGGTAGGGGCGGCATCCGGGAAACCGTCACACAAAAACGTAGTGCGGGTCATACTTAATCCCCTGTTTGTTTAAGAGGGCCGGCCCTTCTTCTTGGAAACTCACTTTGCGGTGATGCTCTTTCTGGTTCTCAATGTATCGTCTTGCTGGTTCCACCTGCGACTTGCTTACGCTGAACGCGGTGTAGCCGGTCTGCCAGGCAAAGTGGCTACGGTTCCGCCAGCGCTTCTTGACCCAACCGGAGGAATTCGCCTTCGCCTTTTCCATCATGTCTGCAATCGAGAGGGTCGGGGGCTGAGCAAACAACATGTGAACGTGATCCGACGGACCATTGACCCGCAGCGATTGACCTCCCAATTTGTTGATCGCCCCACCCAGGTAAGAGAACAGTTCGGCCGCGACTTCTGCGTCCAGCCAAGGTTGGCGGTCTTTCGCACTGAAGAGCGCGTGAATCAAAATGTTCGTGTAGGTATGTGCCATCGCGGACCTCGTTGGGACCTTAACCGGATGTCGCCCCTGGCGGGGCTGGTAACTCCCTCCTGAGGCGTTCTTTCCCACGGCTGGCGCCGTGGGCCAAATGATGACGCCCGCTAGGCGGGCTTTCGGTTGCCTCCAGCCGTTAGGTTGACGCTTATGGGGCAACGCCCCGATAAGCGATTACTTCAGGTCTAGCCTAGGCGCCGGCGTGGGAGGCTTTCTCCCAGCGGTGGCTGCCTGCCAGGAACTTGAGGAACCCCTGAAAGCGAAACCACAGGATCATCTGGCGGTATCCAAAGTTTTCGAAGGCGGCATATCCCAACAACGTCAGCAGGTCGCGAAACCGCGGATAGCGGCGATAAGTGAGTTCTTCCACCAGGACGGCACCCACGCTAAGGAAGCTGCCATAGAGGAAGCCCAGTAAGACAAACACCAGCAGAACCAAGGGAGAAACCATGCCGAAGCAAAAGCCCAGGGGCAGAAGGAGGTAGCCGAGGGTTTCCACCGCGGCTCCCAGGCCTTCCACATAGGAATGGAAGGGAAAGCTCAAGCAGCCCACCACTCCATATTTCGCCCTAAAGAGGATTGCGGAGTGTTTCCAGAGTGTCTGACAAAGGCCCAACTGCCAGCGCCGCCGCTGATGCGCCAGCATGGTGACCGAAGCAGGGCACTCGGTCCAGCAGACGGGATCCGAGGTAAAGGAAATTCGGATCTTGCGGTGCTTATCCGCCGCCCAGCGATGCAGTGAGACCACGAGGTCCATGTCTTCCGTCACCGTGTCGTGACGGAGGCCCCCGGCTTCAATGACAGTCGCCCGATGAAAGACCGCGAATGCTCCCGACACGATCAGCGTGCCACCCAGGAGATGCCAGCCGGTTCGGCCACAGAGGAAGTTGCGCAAATACTCGACCACCTGAAACCGTTCCAAGGCGCGGGAGGGCAGGCCCACTTTGACGACACGGCCGTTCCGGGTCGCGCAGCCATTCAGGATACAGACGATTCCGCTGCTCACGACGGTCTCCACCGTGGAGTTCACGATGGGATCCATCAACCGTAGCAGGGCATCGCGTTCCAGCAGGCAGTCGGCGTCCAGATTGCAGAAGTACGGCGAACGGCAGAGGTTGATGCCGGCGTTGAGGGCATCCGGCTTGCCGCCGCGCACTTTGCTGACCACGAGGAGGCGGGGAAGCTCCGGATTCAGGTAGAAAGCGCGCAGGGGCGCCGTGCGCAAGGTGGGATGATAGGCCGCGTCGATTTCGACAAGCTGGAACTCCTTCACCAGCCGATCGATGGTCCGGTCCGTGGAACCATCGTCTACTACGATGACTTGGAGGTCGGGGTAGTCCACCTGCAACGCCGAGGCGACCGCGTGGCCGATCACGGCTTCTTCGTTCCAGGCAGGGATAATGATCGTCACGGGAGGGGTCAGAGCAGATTTCCGCAACGCATCCAGGCCTTGATAGGTAAGCCGGCGCACGTGAATCCAGTTGGCGCGCAGCGCGAGCAGCATCAGAAGCGTGTAAAACCCGTTTCCGATAAGGAAATACGAGAGAACAATAATATTGAAAACGGCGACCGGGCTTTCAAGGAACGTGCGCATGGTGTTCATCGCGATCCAGCTTCTCTGGCAGGTTGATGGAAAACTCGTCGGAGTGTCATCCTTCGCTTCGATCAGGATGAAAGCCCTCCTACGTTGCCAGAATGGGTGGAAAATCCAGAATTTGCTGCGGGTCTGTATGGCTGCCGCCTTGCCAGCGTGTCTCTTCCCGAAGTCGAATCGTGAAATGCTCATAACGCAGGAAACGCTCATGGAACCTCTGGCGAGCGGGCGGATTCAACATTTGGAGAACTCCGGAGAGGCCCAAGGGGGCGGCTTCACCGGCGAGTTGCTCAACCATCAAGGCTTCCAGGCCCCCCGTGCCCTGGCCGTAATCTTCTATCAGGGAGCCCAGCAACCCCGTGCGCTCAACCGCCTCCACGATCTGTTGGCGAGTGAGGGGATCGCTGGAAGTCAGGAAATGCTCGAAGAGTTGCTGCCTTCCCCTGCCGCCCAGGGAGATGAGGGTCTGAATAGCGGCTTCGCGAACCTGGGCATGGGGGTCGCGCAGACGGTCGCAGATGCCCAGGAGCAGGAGATCGGTGGCGTGGTGCGAGCCGGTCAGCGCCTGCACGGTGCGCAGGCGCACCGGCCACTGCGGATCAAAGAGCAGCTCGTAAAGAACCGTGGTGCCGCGGGGGTCTCGGAGAAAGGCGATGACTTCCGCCGCATGGCCGCGTACTTCCGCGCTCGGATCTCGCCAAAGGTCTGTGACCAGCAATGCGGTGATTTCGCCGGAAATGGCCTCGGGCCCGAGCAGCAGATCCGGTTCGCGAGAAGCGTTTCGGCCTGCCATCACTCGAAGAATGTCCGTGGCGATGAGGCGGATCTGACGGTGCGGGTGGCGGAGTGAGGCGAGGAGAGCTGGGCTCGAAGTGAGGTCGAAGCACGCCAGAGCCGCCTGCAGAGCCTGTAGCGAAGGAGTAGCGCCTTTCTCCAAAACCACGGTGTGTAGCCGCCGCAGGAGCGCGGGAAAACTTGCCGGGGCGTGGATGGCGCCCAAGGCACGCAAGGCAACGGATTGGATGTCGGGGTGCGGGTCGTCTAAAGTTCTGACCAGAAGCGGCCAACTCGGCTCATGCCGCAGAACCCCTAAGTTTCGGATGCCCTTGGCGCGCTGGAGCAATTGCGGGGACAGTCGGGGAATGCGTGCCGAGGCGCCGCGCGGCGATTCCGGCCGGGTCCGCATGCCCTCTCCTTCTGCCAAACGCTGCTGCCAAAGCTTAATCAATCCGAGTTCTGCGCAAAGAGCTTGCAGGGGCGGAAGGCGGCCTTCTGGTACCCGCCGCCTGGAGAAAAGCGGGTCAAATAAAAGCTCCAGCGCAGGGAGGGGAAGTTGTCGCAGGAGCTGGATCTTGTGGGCTGAGGTTGTCCCGGAGAGTGCTTCCGCGAGGATGGATCGGTAATGACTGCGCAGAGAGTGCTGGTAACGCATGTGCCGGATGTGCTGCCAGCGCCGGAACATTGCCAACACGATCAGCAGACAGGTTCCCGCCAAAACACACAGCAGCAGCGCTAAGGCCCATCGCGTGGCGGAGTCGGTGAGGTGGATCATGCGTCCTGCGTTTCTCAGATGAGGAGAGAGTTACCCCGTGGGTAGGCCAACCTGGAGCGTGAGCAGCGCAGGGAGTCGGGCGCTGGCGCACACGGGACTCGTTTCCGTCGCACGGCACCTGAGATTCCCCTCCGAGAACGGGACGTGCGAAGAAGCGGGGTTGAAGTGTAGCGACTTACAATATACAATGCAACAACTATTTATTGATAACTGCCACAATGTGGTAGCTATAGTCGGTCATATTGTCCATATTTTCAGGATATTTTTGCCTGAAGCCCTGTCAGCCGCCGCAGGATGATTCACGTCTATTGCGGTTATAAGGGTTAATTCAATTTATTTTGCTTTGTAAATTATGATGGCGTTGTTCACTTTATGGACAGGCCGGATTTTTTCCAGCCCGCTAGTCCATCCTGATAGACCTTGACGTGATCGAAAGCAAAACCGTGTTCCAGCAGAATGCGCCCCGCAGCGCGGCTGGCAGCGCAGATGTCACCGGAGGAGCGCCCGCTTTCGTAAAGGACGATGACGCGGTCTTTCGGCAGCGAACTCCAACGCTGCTCCATTTCATCTGCCGGGAGGTTGATCGCGCCGGGAATTCCCCCCGCCGCAAAATCCTGCGCGGGACGCACGTCTACGAAAAGCGGGGATGGCGTGCCGGTGAGCAGCGCGCGCAATTCCTGCGTGCCGATCAACGTGGGTTGTCGCTTGGCAGCCTCCGCTTCGCTACATGCGGTGCCGGAGGCCTGGAAACCCGCGAAGAATCCACCGGGGGTCGTCGGGAGCAGACCGGTTGACGCGGGTTGGGACTCCGTGCTGGTTTTGCTGGGGGCCGGCTGCTGGGAAACTTTTTCGGGCGCGGGGCGGGTTTTGATTTTGGACGCGGCCGGCGTTGGGGCTGGTTCAACCGGCGGGATCATCGTCATTCCGCGGCTGGCCACTTCCTGATCGAGAAGCTGGGAAAACTCCTGCGCTGGCAGCGCGCCCACAATGCGCTTCTGGCCGATGAAGAAGGTCGGCGTCCCGCTGACCCCGAGCGCCTTGCCATCGGCCACGTCCTGCTGGATGCGCGCCGCCATGGAGCTGCTGGCCAGACACTGATTGAAGCGGGCCTGGTCCAAGCCAAGTGCGGCGCCGTCACGCTTCAACCCATCCTCGCTCAAGTCGGATTGCTGGGCATAGATCTTATCCACCCCTTCCCAAAACTTACCCTGTTCGCCTGCGCACTCGGACGCTTCTGCGGCGCGCTCGGCAAAAGGATGGATGTGGCTCAGCGGGAATTGCCGGAACACAAAGCGGATCCGGTTGTCATATTGGGAGCGAATTTCGCGAGCCGTTTCCTCTGCGCGCGCGCAGATGGGGCATTCGAAGTCTCCAAACTCCACTACGGTCACGGCAGCTTGGGGATTGCCTGCCACGTGGCTGTCCGGCCGGACTAATCTCTCGGCCAACGCCTCGCTGGAAGCCTGGGGGGGCGGCGGCAATTCGCCGTGCCGGGCGAGCAGGTAAAACGCCGGCACACCCACGAGCAACGCCACCAGGCAGAGCACGAAGTAGCTGCGCACCTGGGTGAGCTGCGCCGTTGGCCCCGGTTCGGGTTCGGGGCGGACCAGGTCATAGATGGCGAGCCCGCAGAGTGCAGTCATCGTTACGCCGGAAGTCACGCACCAGGCGCAAAACGCATGAATGACGAAGCCTTGCAGGTATTCGAGGTAAAGGGAGAAAAGGAAGCCGAATGCGGACATCCCCGCCACAGCATACCGAGCGCATTTCGCCACAGGCGCGGAGAACAAGGACTCTGCGATGATCAGGATGGCTAACGCCAGGTAGCCGGCTACGCCGAACACCGGCATGGGTATGCTCCCGACGTGCGAGTAGGCGCTGGCACGCACGGCGTCGCAGCCCGTTCCCAGGCAGACCATGGGCCGGGAAGGAGAGGTATAAATCCAGAGAAGGTAAAGCGAATCGAACAATCCGAGCAGGGCAAGACCCAGCGAGAGGGATTTTCGCATAAGCTCCTATTCTACAACTTTCTCAGAGTCGCGGGAGCGGCTGCGGGTTGCACGTCGAGCGGAGGGAGACCTCGTTCCTCAAAGATCTGATGCGTGTTCATGGTCCACTATCGTCATGCGGTCGACCGGAAAGGCATGTATGCGCCCATGCCGCGTGCGGATCACCCGGTCGCCGACCTGGCTTCAGCCAAAGACTCCGCGAGGCCGAAGGGTTCCAGGTCCGTCTGGAGTTGCTCGACCGTCTGAAACACCACACCATGCAGACCCACGCCGTGAGCGGCGACCACATTGACCGCCAGGTCGTCGATGAAGAGCGCTTGTGAGGCGGGCACGCGCAGCCCCTCCAGGCATGTCCGATAGATGGCGGCATTGGGTTTCCCGATTCCCAACTCGCCCGAGAAACACAGATAGCTGAAAGGCTCGAGCCACTTCGCGGTTTGGCGCAGGTAGGTGGACATGTCGCGCGCCATGTTGGAGAGGATAGCCATCTTCACGCCGCGCCGGCTGAGCAAGCCCGCCCATGCGAGCATGACCGGGTTGGGGTGGTCCCAGAGTTGTTTGTCGCGAGCGATCAGATTCTCAATCTGGATGGGCGAGAGGCTCCTCTCTCCGTCCCGTGCAATTCCCTGCCAGTAAGCCGGACCGTCAAGTACTCCCCGATCATACGAGTCGCGATGATGCCAGTAGGCCTTGCGAAATGTCTCGGCTGCCATGCCAGTCATCATCCGCAGGGCCTCGAACTCCTCCTCGCTTGGAGCCAGGGAGAGGGTGTACCCGTAGTCCAGGATGACGGCGTTGACTTGCATAGGGCGAGAGACTCCAAAATGTGGATGGGTTCGGTCTGTTCGCATGTGTGGTGAAGGTCAATTTCAAACTTCGAAGAGCGACTCCACAAATTCCCTGGGATCGAAGGGCAGCAAGTCGTCCAGTTTCTCCCCGACGCCCACGAACTGAATCGGCAAGCCGAGTTCGCGGGCGATGGCGATGACCACGCCGCCCTTGGCAGTGCCGTCGAGCTTGGTCAGGATGATGCCGGTGGCGCCGCCGTGCTCGACGAACTGCCGCGCCTGCTGGAGGCCGTTCTGGCCCGTGGTGGCATCGATCACCAGTAGCACCTCATGGGGCGCGCCAGGAATCTCGCGCCCCGCGATGCGGCACATCTTGTCGAGCTCCGCCATCAGGTTGAACTTGGTGTGCAGCCGCCCCGCCGTATCTACGATTACTAGATCGTGATGACGGTTCTTGGCTGCGGCGAGCGCATCGAAAAGGACCGCCGCCGGGTCTGCGCCGGATTTCTGCTTGATCATCTCGATGCCCAGGCGCCCCGCCCAGATCTCCAGTTGTTCATTGGCGGCGGCGCGGAACGTGTCGGCAGCGCAGAGCAACGGGCGGCGGTTCTGCTGCAGATAGAAATTGGCCAACTTGGCGATGCTCGTGGTTTTCCCCACGCCGTTCACGCCGACCACGAAGATGACGGCCGGCATCCCCTCCGGCGGCTGCTTGGCTTGGGGAGCAAGGCCTTGCCCCGAGACCGGACGCTCGAGAATCGTCAGGATTTCCTGCTCGATCGCCGGGCGCAATTGGCGCGTCTCGGTCAGCTTGCGCTGGCTGACTTGTTGTTTCAGCCGGCCCATGATTTCTTCGGTAGTCTTCACGCCCAGATCGCCGGTGATGAGCGTGGCTTCCAGGCCGTCGAGTACGGATTGGTCCAGGGTCACCTTACCCTCGACGACTTCCTCCAGGCGTTCCACCAATTGCGCCTTCGTCGAGGCCACGGCTTGCTTCAACCGGTCAAAAAAGCCGGATTTCTTCTCTTTCTCACCGGAACCAAACAGGGAAACCATACTCGGCCATTCTAGCTTGAACTGGAAAAATGCGGGGATGAAATCACAACGGATGACAGGGTACGGGCGGAGCGAGATCTTTCGCGCAGTTTATCCTGAGCGCCAGGGCGAGATTGTTCGCCCCCGGAAATGGCGGCGGGGCAGCCATCGCAGCGGGGACCCTCGTGCTCATCCAGGGCAGGCCTGCCCCTACAGACGTTTGCAGGCTACTTTCCCGCGGTGACAAACCCGGATCAATCCTGATGCACGGGAACCTGATCTAAGGTGGTCACCAAGACATTTCTGCGCCGCACTTCCAGCTTTGCCAGGCTCCCCTTGGCGTAAGCTGAATCCAGGGCGTCCACCACGATGGGGTCGTACTTGCTGCCGGCTTGCTTGCGCAGGATTTCCACCGCCTTGGAAAATTCCGAGCCGAGTTGGTAGGGCCGGTCGGTGGTGATGGCGTCGAAGGTATCGGCCACGGCGATGATGCGTACCATGAGCGGCAGTTCATCCCCCCGAATGCCGTCGGGGTACCCGCGGCCGTTCAGGGCTTCATGATGCCAGCGGATGCCGGGCAGCATCTCCGTCAGTCGCTTCACCTGGCGGACAATTTCATAACCCATCACCGTGTGCCGCTTCATGATTTCAAACTCTTCGTTGGTGAGCACTCCGGGTTTTTTCAAAACGCTGTCTTCGATTCCGATCTTACCGACGTCGTGCAGGATGGCCGCGACGCGGATCTTGTCGACTTCTTCGTCCGGCATGCCCAGTTCTCGCGCCAGGATCACAGAGTAACTCGCCACGCGCCCGGAGTGGCCTTTGGTGTAAGGGTCTCTAGCATCGACCGCGGCCGCGATCATCTCAATGGATTCCATAAACAGGGACCGGTTCTCTTCGGAAGCCGTCTCCAGGTTGCTGATGTAACGCTGCATATCCTCAGCCATGCGGTTGAAGGTTTCGGCGAGTTCGCCAATCTCCGTGCGGCCGCGCACCTCCGCGCGCTGCGAGAAGTCACGCTGGGCGATGGAGCGGGCCGTCTGGGTGAGCAAGTCGATGGGATGGGTGATGGTCTTGGCGGCCAGGAAGGCGATCACCACGCAGATTAATACCAGCAGCAAGCCCAACTGGAAGGTTTGCTTGCGCATTATGTTAACGGTGAAGTACGCTTCACTGAGCTTGCGCTGTACGAATACCCCCCAGCCGAGCTTCTGGGTCGGCGCATAGGTGCCAAGCATGGCGACCATCTGGTTGCCCTGTTGCACATCAAACTGCGAGTTTTCCGCGACGCGCGCTCGTCCTCCCCAGCCCAGAAACTTCTGCACGATGGGAATAGCCACCATATCCAGTCCCGCGACTTTGTCGGGATCGTAGGAGGCCACCAACCGGCCCAAGTTGTCCACGATGTAAGCGTCCAGGCCGAAACGGCGATTGATCTCTTCCAACTGGGCCGTAATGGGCCGCAACGTAACCACTTCGCCGACCATCGCCAGGAACTCGTCTCCCTGCCGGATTGGTTCCGCCATTACCATGACCGGTTCGTTTGCGCCGGAGCGAAAGACCGTAATCGGATCGCTGCGATACTCCTCTCCCTGCCGGGCCGCAAGGTACGCCGCCTCCAGAGCCTTGCGCAGGAAGGCATCGGCAGTGGCGTTGAGGTTGCCCGCCTGCATCCCGCGCGCCTGGTTATTGAGCACCGTGGCATAAAGCACCGCGGGCCGGTCGGCCACGAAACCCTTCAGCGTCGTTTGTAGGCTGGAATCCGTTGGATACTTCGCGGCGGGAATGCGCGTTGCCACCGGTGCCACCGCGTCGACGAATTCCTTCAACTGCTGATTCAGGTTCTCCATGTAAAAGGAGGTGAACTGCGAGAGCGACATGGAGGTGATGTACTGGACTTCCCTCTCCTTCGTCTCCAGGTTTTCCTTATTCATGGACATCATCTTGGATCCGTAGAACCACAGCGGAACCACGCTGATGCCGACCAGGACCAGCAGTATGACGTACAAGATGCGAACGCGTCCTCTTCTCCCAGATCTCATTTACCACCCTTCACGATGCATCTTAGGGAATCATGAGCATGAAAGCAATAGCCCATTGGTTTAGGCGGCTGACGAAGAACCTGTACTGATGTCACCATGAGCATTGACGGCATTGTAACTGCCCATGATCAGCAGAAACTCGATGGGGAGGCCTAATCATCCCGACTGTCATACTGAGCAGCAGGGAAGGACCTGAATGGGTTTTCAGTAACAAAAAACAAATGCAGATCCTTCGTCCAGAAAGAACCGGGACTCGGTACCGATGATGTTGAATTTAAATGATTTACGCGTCGAATTTGTGCAAAGCGGTGAGAAGGGTCTCTACAATTGCTTGCTTCCACGGAGATTGTTCGCGCAGTTTATCCTGAGTGGGCAGGGTGGGATTCTTCATGAGGTTTACCCTGAGTTAACTGAAAAGGATCCTTCGCTACTCTCAGGATGACATGCGAAGGACTTAGGATGCCAGCGTTTACGAGTTTTTCCGCAGCCGTGAAACCCCCGGGGGGGGGGGCCGGCTGCGCGCCGCCGCCTTAGGATTCTTCTTTCAACGACCGCTCCATGAGTTCCCGGATAGCTTCGCGCGGCGAAACCTCTCCTTCCAGAATCCTGTGGACCTGTCGGGTAATGGGCATATCCACGCGATGCTGGGCCGCCAGCGCCACCGTGGCCTGGGTGGTCTTCACGCCTTCGGCGACCATGCGGATGGAGCCGAGGATGTCGTCCAGCTTGCGTCCCTTGCCGAGTTCAACGCCCACCGTACGATTGCGGCTTATTTCGCCGGTGCAGGTCAGGACTAAATCTCCCATGCCGGCCAGGCCCGCCAACGTCTCGCGCTTTCCCCCGCAAGCGCACGCCAGGCGCGTCATCTCTGCCAGGCCACGTGTGATCAAAGCAGCGGTAGGATTGTGCCCCAGCCCCAGGCCTTGCACTACACCCGCGGCGATGGCAATGACATTTTTCACCGAGCCGCCCAGCTCAACTCCCACCACGTCGAAGGAGGTGTAGAGCCGCAGCGCGCGCGAGGAGAACTCGCGCTGTACGATCTGCGCCGCCTCGCGATCGTCTGAGGCCACCACGACCGCCGTGGGATCGCGGCGCAGGACTTCCCGGGCGAAACTGGGCCCGGAGAGCACGCACAGTCGGGGCGCGAACCTCGCGCCCACCACGCTGTGGATGATTTCGCTCATGCGCATCAGGCGTTCGGTGTCAATCCCCTTGGTAGCGCTGACAAAGATCATTCCGGCTCCCAGGTGGGGGAGCATTTGCCCATAGAGCGCGCGGCAAACATGCGAGGGCATCACCGTCAAGACAATTTCTGCTCCGGCCAGCGCCTCGGGCAGCGCGCCGGTGGCAGCAATGCTTTCCGGGAGTTTGATCCCCGGCAGGAAGAGCGCGTTTTCGTGCCTGGACCGGAGGCTCTCGACCACCTCCGGCTCATAAGCCCAAAGCGTCACGGCATGCCCCCCATGAGCCAGGGTCGCCGCCAGTGCCGTGCCCCAGTTTCCTGCGCCGATGATGGCGATCTTCTTCATAGGAGCGTGCACGTAATCCGTGGGATTGGTGATTTGCGATTGGTGATTTGTGAGTTGCAGGTCTTTCAATGCTCGCGGAGAGCACCAAGGTCACATAGTGCAATCACCAATCACAAATCGCCAATCACCAAAAACGGACTATTGACAATTGACTCTCGACTCCTGACTCCTGTCCCCTGCCTTCTGCTTCCCGACTTTACTCTCCGTCCCACTCAAGAGTCTTCGGATGTTTGCATGGTGCCGGGCGATAATGATTATCGCGCTGCCCGCCGCGCCCAGCACGATGGCCCGGTGGGGATGTTTCATGAAATACACGAGAATCGGAAACGCCGCGGTGGCCACGATCGAACCCAGGGAAATGTAGCGCCAGATCGCTACCACGAGGGCGAAGATGACGAGCACCAGCGCCACTTGTACAGGTGCGAGCACGATGAAAACGCCCACGCCCGTCGCCACCCCTTTCCCTCCATGAAATCTCAGCCAGACCGGAAAGCAGTGGCCCAGGATGGCGCCGACCGCCGATGCGCCGATCCAACGGGGGTCGCCTGCCGTTAGGCGGCTGGCAAGCAACACTGCCGCGCTGCCTTTGCCGGCGTCCAGGATGAACGTGGCCACGAACCCGATGATTCCGAGATTCCGCATCACGTTAGTGGCCCCGATGGAGCCGCTGCCCGTGGTGCGAACATCGATCCCCTTCTGCCAGCGGACGATCAGGTACCCGAAGGGCAGGGAGCCGAGGATATAGGCAAGGACTAGAGTGAGTGGACCTATCATGGGTTTTCTTCGAGCACCGGTCCCGCCCGGCCTCAGCGCGGAAAGCGCAAAATCTTTCGGTGCTGCGCGGCTTGCGGGGATAGTTTACTTTCAAACAGGAAAAATTCCGAGGCCGTAAAGCTGCCGAGGGAAGTTGTCCCCTGGTGGGCCAGCGCCGCTTCCAGCGCCGGCTGGGGGCGCGGCACCGCGAAGCGCGCCAGAGTCAGGTGGGGAGTAAAGGCGCGCTGCTCGCGCAGGAATCCGACCTTCTCCATTTCCGCATCCACCCGCGCGGCGAGTTCCCCAAGCGCCGGCGGGGCCTTCACGCCGGCCCAGAACACATGCGGCCGCCACGCCTGCGGGAAGAATCCGAATCCCTTTATTTCCAGGGAGAACGGTTCGAAACTGCCGACCCGCGCCAGCGCTTCCATGACTTGCTTCACCTGGGCGTCAGAGATCTCGCCGAGAAACTTCAAAGTGAGGTGAATGCTCTCCGGCCGAGTCCAGCGCGCCTCCGGGCAGACGTTCCGAAAGGCTTGCTGCGTCTGGCCGAGCGCTGCGCGGAGGGGTTCCGACAACTCAATAGCGATGAAGGCGCGCATGGCTCATGTCCGGGATTCCGGGTTCGGGATTAGGAATTCGCGACTCGTCTCGAGCAAGGCCTCACTCACTTAATGGGTTTTAGTAAATTAATCTCAATTCGTTCCTGGGAGACCCTCTCATCCCCACCCGCAAAAAACGTGGGGCCCTTAATCCCGAGTCCCGTATCGCGAATCCCGAGTCTCTAATCTCTGATTCTCCTCCGGATCATTTCAAGCGCCATCTGCGAGGCCCAATTGCGGATGCCCTCGCGCGAGCCGGGAAAATGGAACTCGCGTACTTGCGTTCCACGTTCATCGCCGAGCGCGACGAATACCAAGCCCACGGGTTTTTCGGCACTGCCCCCAGTGGGGCCGGCAATCCCGGTGATCCCCACACCCATGGAGGCGCCTGTGCGCGCGCGCACCCCTTCGGCAAGCGCCTGCGCGACGGACTTCGAGACCGCGCCGTGCGCCTCGATCAAAGCTGCCGGGACTCCCGCCAGCTTGGTTTTCAGCTCATTACTGTAGCAGACGACGCCGCCCAGAAAGTAGCTCGAACTGCCGGAAACGCGGGTCAGGCGCTCGGCCAGCAAGCCGCCCGTGCAACTTTCCGCCACGGCCACGGTTTTTTGCCGCATCACCAGATACATGCCCACGATTTCTTCCAGGCTCTCGCCTCGAGTCGAATAGACGTGGTCGCCGAGGGCCAGCTCGATCTTGTCGCCGAGCTCGGAGAGCAGGCCTTCGGCCTCGTCTTCGCTGGCAGCGCGCGCGCGCAGGTGCACTTCGATGCTCCCGAGTGAGGCGAGGATGGTGGTGGTGGGGTTCCGGTATTCACCATAAATGGGCGCGATGCGCTGGTCGACTTCCGATTCCGGCAGACCGACGACTTTGTAAATGCGGGTCCGGATGCGCTCGCCGGGGGCCACCCGGGCCAGGCGCGGCATACAAACAGAATCAAACATGGGCTCGAGTTCGCGCGGCGGTCCGGGCAGCAGCACCACAAGGATGCGGTTGTGTTCGATCCAGATGCCCGGGGCCGTGCCATTCCGGTTTTCCAGCCAGTCCGCTCCCACCGGCACCTGGGCTTGCCGCAAATTGTTCTCCGGCATGCTCCGGCCCAGCCGCTGAAAGCGTTCCTCGATGCGCCGGCGAATCTCCGGGACTTCTTGGAGCGGCCTTCCCAGGACCTCGGCTACCACGTTGCGCGTCAGGTCGTCTTCGGTGGGTCCCAGGCCCCCCGTCAGAAGGAGCAGCGAGGATCGTCCCAGTCCGGCGCGCAACACTGTCGCCAAATCCTCCCATGCGTCCCCGACAATCGTCTTGAATCGCACCAGGATTCCCAGGCGATTGAGCTTCTCCGTGAGATAAAGGGAGTTGGTGTCCGTGTGTTGCGGAGTCAGGAGCTCTGAACCGACGGCGATGATTTCAGCATCCATGTGAGGTCAGTTAACCAAGGGCGCGTGAAAGGAAACAAACAGGAATTCGAACCGGCAGCCTCGCGGCGCGGCCCCGGTCACCTCACGAGGGGCATGCCTTCGACGCCCAGCGGCAGATCGACCAGCGAACTGTTGGTCGACACGATCATCGATCCCTGGCGGCCGAAGGCCAAACCCACGATGTTGTATCCGGACACGATCAGTTCCGCCCGCGCATCGGGCGTCAGGCGCACGATTCCGCGCTTTCCCGCCAGCGAAGCCGCCACATAAAGGTTGCCCTCGACGTCGAAGGCCAACCCCTGCGGCCGTCCCAATCCCCGATAGAAAGACGTGACCTCTCCGGCGGGAGAGACACGCAGCAGGTGATCGAAGCTGGAAGTCGTGGGGCCGGCCACGTAAAGATAGCCGTCCGGCCCGAAAGCCAGATGGAAAGCCGCCACGCTGGCCTCGATAGTGGCGAAAACAAAAATCTGACGCTCGCGGTTTATCTTGAAAATCGTGCCGGTACGGTCACCGACGTAGAGGTTTTCATCGCGGTCGAAGGCGATTCCCGTCGCCACGCCCATCCCCTGGGCGTATGCAGAGCGCAGGCCGTCGGGTGACACCCGGTAAATCGACCCTTCCATGCGGCTGGACACGTAAAGGTATCCCTCGCGGTCGAAGGCTAAGCCGGTGGCGTTCATGACATCCTGCAGGAAGGGATGCATGACGCGGTTCGTATCGATCTTGAAGACGGAGGTCGCAACCTTTTGTCCACGGCTGCCACTGAAAGTGGTGAAGATATTGCCGGCGGAATCCAAGGCGGGATTAGTTACGGGGTGGAGGTTCTCTGCGATGACCAGGCCCACTACGACCGATGCAGTCGCGCTCACACCCGCGCCGGTGTCCACGGTCAGATTCCTGCTGACCACGTCCTCGGGGACTCGGACAATCAAGCGGTTCGAGGAACAGAGAAGCAAGCTGCCCGGTTGATCGCCGAAGCGTACGAGCGGTCGGCGGCGGCCGTTCTCGGTCAAACCGCTGCCCAGAATGGAAATCTCTCCTCCTGGTATCGCGGCACGGGGCACGACACCGGCAATGTGCGGCCGCACCTTTCCAGGTCCCTCTGCTTTGTTCATAGAGTGCTCTGACTTCTCCGTCTTTCGCCACAGACTCATCGGAATACTAGTCCCAATGCGGATAGCACGGCCATGCTATACAGCCCCGCAATGGCATCATCTACCATGATACCCCAGCCCCGCGGAATTCGCTCGGCCTGCCGGGCCGGGAAGGGCTTCAAAATATCGAAGGCGCGGAAGAGGAGGAATCCCCCCAACAGCCATTTCCAGGTGGCGTGGGGCAGCAACAGGAACGTGAGCACTTGGCCCATGACTTCATCGATGACTACCGGTCCGGGGTCCACGCACCCAAAGAACCTCTCCGCTTCTCCCGCTGCCCAAACTCCTACGGCGAACAACAACCCAGCGACTGTGCCCAGAACTACGCTGGACCTGACGGAGTCCAGGTGCAACTGGCCTAAGGCCGCCACGATGCCCACGCCCACTGCTGACCCCGCGGTCCCCGGGGCAAACGGAGAATAACCTGCGCCCGCCGCGGTCGCGATCCAGATGGCTGGTCCTGCCCGCTTATCAGTCACGATCCCCCTCGCCGTCGGGCACAGGATTCTCCTCCGACAGGCTCTCTCCCCGGGCCTCGGTGGGGGCCAGTATCCGGTAGCGTTCTTCCAACCAATTATCCAGATCGATCAGCTTACACCGCTCGCAGCAGAAGGGGTGGAACGGATTGTCTTTCCACGTTACGCTTTTCCGGCAGATGGGGCAGGGCATAGCGGCCTATCAGCTCGAGGGTGCCGCCATGGCGGGCTGGATCTGGACCAACGAGCCTCCCGCCAGCAAGGGCGCGCGGAGATCTGGTCTCTCGGCAAAAAAACGCGCTTCCAGGCGTGCGACCAAATCATATTCACCCGCCCCCGTCACCGTGGCCCAGCGGAAATCCCCCGCTTGGGGCGCAGGCCCCTCGAAATCGTTGATGAGCACGCTGCCGTCAATCCCTGGAGCCTGCCGCTCGCTGCGGGCCTGGTAAAGCAACTCCGTTTCCTCCGAGCGCCCTTCCACGAGCACGGGCAGGGATTCTCCGATCATCCTGCGCAGCTTGCGTTGGGAAATTTTTCGCTGCAGCGCCATCAATTGCCTCTGTCGGCGGCGCGCCACTCGGGGCGGCACCGGGTTCGGCAAGGCGAAACTCCCGCTGTCTTCCTCTTCGGAATAGAGAAAGACGCCCAGATGGTCAAACTCCGCCGCCGCGACAAAATCCTCCAGAGCCTGGAAATCGCCCTCGGTCTCACCGGGAAAGCCGGCGATGAACGACGTGCGCAGGGCTACGCCGGGCATGGCGGCACGAATCTTCTCCAGCAGGCGCAGGAATTGCCGGCCGTTCGAGCCCCGGCGCATCCGCCTCAGGACCGGGCCGCTCGCGTGCTGTAACGGAATATCAAAGTACTTCGCGACCTTGGGAGTGTCCGCCACCGCCGCAATCAAGTCTTCCGTCAACCGGTTCGGGTAGCAGTAGAGAAAGCGCACCCACACCAGTTCCGGAATCTTGCCCAGTCCCCGCAGCAGCGCCGCCAGACCGTCGCGCAAGCCGAGATCCTCGCCGTAACTTGTAGTGTCCTGGCCGACGATGGTGATTTCACGCACCCCCTGCTGCGCCAGATTCTCAGCCTCCCGAATCACCGAGGCGAAGCGTCGCGAGCGGAAGCGGCCGCGCATCTGCGGAATCACGCAGAACGAGCAGGGATGGTCGCAACCCTCGGCGATCTTCAAATAGGCGGAGTACGGTGGCGTGGAAAGCAGGCGCGGTGTGAACTCGTGATACAGGTAGGGCTCCGCAGGCAAACCCGCCGAACGCCGGTCACTGGAGTCTCCGCAAGCTTCCAGCACGCGCTCCAGCTCGTTGACGCCGATTACAAAATCCACTTCCGGAATTTCCTTCAGTATTTCCTGCCGGTATCGTTCCACCAGGCAACCGGCCACGACCAACTTCCGGACGGGGCCGGATCTCTTGTACTCGGCCATCTCCAGAATCGCGTTGATGGACTCCTGCTTGGCGGGCGCGATGAAGGAGCACGTGTTGACGATGATGATGTCTGCCTGGTCGGGGCGCGGCGTCAGCTCATACCCCCGCCGCGCCAGGATTCCGAGCAACACCTCGCTGTCCACAAGGTTCTTGGGACACCCCAGACTTACCATTCCGACTTTGGGCATAAGGATTCTGCTTCGCGCGAGCCGCTCAATTGTTTGATCACATGAAATTTTAGCACAAGTTGATGTGCTGCGGAGTTGTGGAGGGCGGGGCCCAGGCATGAATCCTGCCCAGCTCAGTTCCCGCCCTGCCGCTGCCAGATGAGCACGTTTTTCTCGGAGGAAGCGGCAACGAAGCTTGCGTCGGGCGCGAATGCCACGTTGAGCAAGGGTTCCTCGCTCTCGCTCAGGGTCTGTAATAGCGACCCATCTTCGGCGGACCATATGCGTACGGTCCGATCCTCCCCGGCCGAGGCGATCCACTCGCCGTGGGGAGAGAATTCCGCCCGGTGCACCGGCCCCAGGTGACCGCTGAGGGTCAGGAGGAGCTTCCAATCACCCGCCGAAAAGACACGCACCTTGCCATCCTCGCAGGCGGTCACCACTTTTTTGGCGTCCCTGGAGAAGGCCATGCCCAGGACGGTACCCGTGTGACCCCGGAGCGAGTCCACGAACTTATGCGTCTTCAATTCCACTACCGTGGGGTCAGCGATGGAGGCGGTTTGAATCTGCGCCAGCAGCAGCCAATGGCCGTCCGGCGAGAATTCATACAGGTTGGGAACCTGCGTCAGGTCGGAGACGGTGATGCGGCCACCCGCGCCCGTGCGCGGATTCCACAGGTCGAAGTTGCTGTCCTTGTAGATAACGAGGTGACTGATCTGCGGGAAGTATCGCGCCGGGCTGAAGCCGCCTTTAGAGCCCACCGCATCCAGCTTCCCGACCCGGCGGTCTTCTATCATGTCCCATTGGAACGCCAGCAGGGGAGTGGGCGTTGTTTGCCCCCCGCCTTTGCCATGGAACAAACCGTTGGCCAGGAGGAAGAGCAGATTCGACGCCAGAAAGTCGGCGGAGTGGATATCCAGGTCTGCGATCTCCGGCAGGCGTGGCTTCAAGACCTTGTGGATATCGCCTGCTCGCAAAGTGTACAGCACCACTTTGTCTTCGGCGACGATGGCGAGCAGGGAACTGTCAGGTGAGAAGGCGCCGGCCGCTGAACTTCTGGTAGGAAGATGTCCCTCGACGCGCCCGTGGCTGACCCAGATGGGAGCCGAGCGGGGACCTTCCACCGTCTCAACCTGGGCGCGCAGCCCCTGAGCGCACAGCAGGACAGTGGCAGCGAGCAAGCAAACGGCGCGCCAGGGTGGCGAACCGCCCCGGCGAGGAGGCGCGTCGTCGGGACGCGACTGGATAATTGAAATTCCACGACGGGATGGTTTGGTTCTAGACAATCTCCCCCTTGCATAGGCGCCTGACCAATTCGCGGTCGGCTTCCAGAAAATTGTACTCAACCAGCCTTGACCGCGGCGCCCAATCGATGGCTTCGAAAACCTGGTTGCGCACGTCGCCCTGGTAGTGTGGGATTTCGAAAAACACAACTTCCACGAACCGATCCGGGTAGAGGTGGCGCAATCGGAAGACCTCCGGGCCAATTTCCGCCTGGATCGCCAGTTCTTCCGCAAGTTCCCGCCGCAGTGAGGTTTTCAACTCTTCGCCCTCTTCGACCTTGCCTCCGGGGAACTCCCATTGCAGGCCGTAGGCATCGGAGTGGTGGCGCTGGCAGATCAGGACGCGGTCGTCACTCCGTATGATGCCTGCAGTGACCAGAATGGGTTGCGGCTCGGTCATCAGAGAATGAGATTGTAGCATCGGTTCAGCTATGGATTCTCTGTGAACTCACCGCAACTCTTCCCCGGCCAATGTGTTGTATATAATGTGGCTAGCATGGCCATCAAATCCGATCTCGAGTTGATGCTGAGGGTCCGAAGGGGAGACGCGGCCTCTTTTGAAACCTTGCTGAGCCGCTACCGCGTCCCTCTGATGGGTTTTCTCCGCCGCATGGTGCGAGACCAGGCATTGGCGGAGGACCTGGCGCAGGAAGTCTTTCTGCGTGTCTACAAGGCGCGCGAACGCTACCAGCCGGAGGCGCGTTTTACCACGTGGCTTTATCGGATCGCAACGAACCTGGCGCTCAATGCGATTCGCGACCGGAAAGATGAGGTTCCTGAATCTGGGAGCGAGGAGGCCGAAGGCGGACCGGTAATCGAACGGTTCGTCGACCCCCAACCAACGGTTGAGCAGCAGTTGATGAAGGGCGATCGCGAACGCCTGATTCGGGGTGCTGTCGAATCACTGCCTGAGAATCAGCGCCTAGCAGTGCTCCTGCACAAGTATCAGGAAGTGGATTACCGTCAGATTGCAGGAATCTTGCGCGTTTCCGAAAGTGCGGTGAAGTCGCTCCTCTTTCGAGCTTACGAGACACTGCGGCTGCGTCTTGAGCCACTGCTCCGGGAGGGACGGATATGAATTGCCCTGAACGTGAACGATTGTTTGATCACACCCAACGGCTGCTGGATCAACCGGAGGCGGCCCGGGTTCGCGCCCACCTGGAGGCATGCCCGCAGTGCAGCAGGGTGGTGGACGGCTATCTGCGCCTCGATTCCGTGCTGGACGAGTGGACGACGGTGGAACCCTCACCGGGGTTCGACGCCCGTGTGCGCCAAGCCGTGGAAACAAGTCAGGCGGGCAGCGCAGCGCGGGGCCTCTGGGGCCTCAGGTGGGCCGGAGGTTTGGCGCTGGCTTCGCTGGGGATTCTTCTCGTGGCCGGACTCGTTTGGCTAACCCGCAGTCACCGTCCTGTCTCTGTCCCTGCGACGGTGGCGACGCAGTCCCCCCGTCCGACGGCTCCCGCGCCAACGCCCCGGGAAGTGGCGAAGCTGACTCCGCCATCCGTCGCATCCCATCAGGCTGTGACAGCTCCTCAGCCGGTGACAGAACTTGAACCGAAGGCTGTTTCCTCAAGCGAAGATGAGGACGCCCATGCGTTGGAAGACGATGATTTGGTTGCGAACTTTGATCTGCTCTCGGAGATTCCCAAAGGAGAGGCCCGTGTCGCCAACTGAGCCTGTGGCGTCCGGTTCCCATACTCTGCCTGGGCGCTTCCGCGACCTTGCTGGCACTCTGGCGCTCACGCTTCTCCTTTCCGCAGCGTCGCTCCCTGCTGCGGTGGGGAGCGGTGGGCAGGATGCCGGCGGGCAGACCGCTGCCCAGGAACCCCGTGTGCAGGGGGGATTCTTCCAGCGTTTGCGCGACCTTCCTCCCGCGCAGCAAGAGCGCGCCCTGGCTGAGGATACACGCTTCCAGCAATTACCCCCCGAACGTCAACGCCAGATTCGTGAGCGCTTGGCGCGCTGGAATGCCCTGACGCCCCAACAGAAGGAGGGCGCGCGCCAGCGTGAAGCCTTCCGCCGTCTGCGCGAACTACCACCCGCGGTGCAAGAGCGCCGCATGGCGAACAATCCAGGGTTCCAGAGCTTGCCCCCCGAGCGGCAGCAGTTGGTTCGCAAGCGGTTGGAGCGCTGGAACGCCTTGGCGCCCCAACAGAAACAGGCCGTCCGTCAGCGCGAAGTTGTTTTGCAGCTCCGCGAAATGCCCCCTGCGCAGCAAGAGCACTTCATGGCTAACAATCCCGAGTTCCTGCGGCTCCCGCCGGCACGCCAGCAACTTGTCCGCCAGAGGCTGCGGCACTGGAACGCTTTGACGCCGGCGCAGCAGCAGGTCGTGCGCCAGCGCGAACAGATTTTTCAGGGTCTTTCTCCTGCCCAGCGGCAAGCTGCGCGCGCCGTCTTCCCCACCTGGCAAAAGCTCCCGCCCGCCCGGCGTCAGGCCATCAAGGAGGCTTTCCAGCATCTTCGCGATCTCCCTCCTGATCAGCGGCCGCGCTATGTCGGCAGTCCTGAGGTCCGGCAGCAGCTCTCTCCCGAGGAGCGGCATATGCTGGAGGAGTTAAACGGTCTCCTGCCGGCATCGCCTTCCAAACCTGCCCAGTGATCCTACCCGCTAAAGCTTGCGCGCTGCGAAGATCAAATCGTGTGATTTTTCAGGATCGAAGGGTGATCGAACATAGTCTCCCCAGAAACTGAATTCACCCAAGCTGGCTCGGGCAGCGAGATCGCTCAGCAATCTCTGGAAGAGAGGAATCTGCCGCGATGCCCGACTGTGCGCTTGCCACTTCCCCGCGGGCTTCTCGCGCGCCAGAAACATGGTGTGGAAATTGAGGTAGTCCGTCTGGTAGTCCGCAAACTTGACCAGTAGGATTTCTTCCTGGGGAGTCTCACCGGTCAGCAGCGGAAACTCGCTGGTTCGCTTTTGCCAGCGCAGATCGTAATTCAGATTCTGCGTGAGGAAAATCCCGCCTGGACGCAGGATGCCGGCCATGGCCCGCAGCGCCGCCAACAACCGCCCCTCGGCTGAAAGGCCGGGAAGGGCATTGCCCAAACAGAACGCCGCGTCGAATTCGGCATGGAGATCGGCGGCGTTCTCCATCATGAGCTGCCTGACCTCGGCTTTTCCACCCGCAGCAGCGATGGCGCCGGCGGCGGAGTTGACTCGCCGGCTCGCAAACTCCGCCGCGCCGGGATCGGCGTCGAAGCCCAGGACCTGGAAACCGCGCTCGGCGAGCGCTGCCACGTGGCCACCCGTGCCGCAAGCCGGGACGAGAACCTTCCCACCCGCCGCGCGCGCCAGCTCCTCCAGCAGCGGCATTTCGCGCGCCAGACGCTTCTTCCAGTCGATGACCGCGTCGTAATAAGGGGTGAGATTCGTCGGCATCGCGCGCCCAATGTGTTGCGTTTGCTAACAATCCTCAAGCATTTTGCGCCGCCTGTTTCTTAGCCATCTCCGCAAACACGGTTTTCCCGCGCTGCTCGATTTCCTCCGGCGTCAGATCTTCCTGGTGTGTGGCGATGGACCAACGGTGCCCGAACGGATCCTGGAGTTGGCCGTAGCGATCACCCCAGAACGCGTCCATCACGGGCATGGTGACGGTGGCGCCGGCGGCCACAGCTTGGTTGAACAGGGTATCGACAGTGGGGACATAGATGTGGATGGTGGTCGTGGTTCCACCCAACGTCTGCGGTGAGAGGCAGCCCGCCGCGCCCGGGAATTCCTCGTTGAGCATCAGGGTGGAATCGCCGATCCTGAGATTGGCGTTCATCGCCTTGCCGTTTGGCGTGTAATGTACGCTGCGGATTTCGGCGCCGAACGCTCGTTTGTAAAACTCCAAGGCCTTGGTGGCATCGCGCACCACCAAATAAGGTGTTAGTGTGTGAAAGCCTTCCGGGATGGGCTTTATGTTTTCTGTCATTTGCTCCTCCTGGATGTATGACACGGTCCGAGCCGGTCTCAGGTTTCAAGATACTCCTTTAATTTTGCGAGTTGCGCGGCCCAGTAAGCCTTCATCTGCGCGGCGGCTGAGGCGCGAGGCAGCTTGCTGTGTTGGACCACCACTTGACTCTTGGCGCTGCCTTTGGAGTAGAAGTCAGCCACAACCTGCGTCTGGCCATCCACCCAGGTAAAACGCAGGGACCTGTTGGGTGTGGCTTTGCGAATCGTGAAACTTGCATCCTTCAGCCAGCGGCGCCGCTTCTCCGGGTCTTCCCAGGCATCATAAAGCGCGGAGAGCGGCCGGGCGAAGGTCTTGCTCCTGCTGATCTCATAACCCTCGGGCTTCTCGTGCGGTTTCCTCAGCCCGCGCATCTGTTCGTAGGTTACCGCCACCATCTGCGCCCACCAAGGGCCGAGGCCGTACTGTTTGTGCAGATAGGCAACCTTGGCTTGGTGGTCCAGTTTCTTCGCGCCCGCCTTATCGAGCAGAGTAAGCCACACTTCCCACGTCTTCCCAGTCTTGGCCTTCACGGCCTCATCACTCATGCGTGGTGCAGCTTCGATCTTTGCCATCGCATCGTCTCCACTTGTCTGCAAGTTTCCGTGTTGAAGGCTACTTCACCAACGTGCTGAGTGCCACCCGCGCCGGTTCGCTCTCGTCCCCGTCCGGTTTCCCCAGTGCCTTTGTGACGACCCAGTTCGGAGCCTGCAGTTCGAAATCTGACTCCGTTATGTAGCCGACTGTTTGGTCAAGGTCGAAAATGCGATTCTGCTTCCGGCTGTAAAAAAATGTCGGTCGTGCCAGGGGAGAATGACCGCCAGTATTCTCCATGCTGAAGACAAAGAACTCCCCATCGGGAGTCCACGCGGCCTTTATGATCGCTTGCCCATGCTCCATGTCGCTCGAGGAATAATCCTGCCTCAGAAGCAGCTCACCCTTTGATCCGTGTATCTCCACGCGGCTTTCATGCACCCGGTTGACGTCGATGACTCGGGCAATCAGCTTCCCGTCCGGTGAGCGAAATTCTTTCCAGGACCTCGCCGCACGGGCGGGAGACACGACGCATAAGGCGCCGACTGCGGCCAACAGCGTAAGACATCGCCGGGCTAGCATAGAAACGCCCCGACCTTTTTTGAGATTAACGGGACCCCAGGCTTCTCCCGAATCTTCACAATCAGCGCAAGTCCGCTGGCACTGGAATCGTCACTTTCCCGGTGGCGGCCCACTCCGTGCCGCGCGCCAGCGTGGCCTGGAAGCCAGGACTTTGCATGGCCTTCACGTCGTGGCCAAGGGCTGTCTGGAATACCCGCCCGACCCCGTACTCGAGAGTCCAGATCAGCGGCTCGTCTTTTCCCGTGCCGCAACCTTCGCCGGGGCTCGAGCAATTCTTCGGGTCATCCCAGGCGGTGGCGAGAATGTGAATATTCGGTTGCAGCGAGAGCAGGTGGTAGAGCTCATCGTTTTCCGCGAAGGTCGACGGCAGGTCTTTGGTGATGGGGCTTCCCGCGTCCACAATCTTGACCGTGTAAGCGTGGTAGGGCCCATGACCAGCCGTCTCGCGCCACGTGCCGCCCACCAGCCGGTCGTATTCGGGCCATCCCCAGAAGGCGTTGTTGGAGGCGTGGTAGCTCACCAGCCCCTTGCCGGTGCGCACAAAGTCGAGCAGGGCTTCGCGCGCACGGGCGTCCCACCAGGGCCCGGCGGTTTGCTTGTAATCGTTGTAGTTGAGCAGGAGCACATCGTAAGGCGCGAACGTCTCCGGCCCGCAGCCGCGCTCCTCCTCATTCACGCGCACTTCAAACCGTCCCGTGCGCTCGAGGATTTCCCGCAGCACGGGCGTGGTGGCCCGCCAGTTATGGTTGCTTACTCCCGTGAGGATGAGGACCTTCACCTTCGGGGCAGTTTGCGCCGGCAAAGATGCCACACTGAAAACGATAGCCAGGAAAATTGAGAAACATCGTGACATAAGACTAATCCCTCCCGCGGATTCAGAAAGCTGCCGGCCCAGCTTGGCCGGTGCGGAGAGTATCCTACCACTTTGCGGCGCGGGTCGGGCGATGGGAGGAGGGACGGGAAGGGTTAGCCGTCGTCAGGAGATCGCGAGCAAGGCGCGATGCAGAGCCGGGACGCTCGCCCGGTGATCGCCCCTGAGATAGAAGCTTTCACCTCCGTCGGCTACGGTCCTGACCAGAATGGTTTTGTGCGGCCGGAAGTAGTACCCGGGGTCGGTCTTGGGCAATTCACGGTGGATGTCACCCTGGATTGGCACGAGGTCAAAGACACAGGTGGCAAACTTGTTGATGGATCGTCCCTGCTGGCCGGCCACGTTGCGTGCCATCGCGAGCGCCTTCAAATAGACCTCCGGTCCCATGATGGCGGAACCAAAACTGAGGAGCACCCCTCCTTCCAGGTTTTCCACGGACTTCGTATAGATCAGAAAATCACGGTAGCTCGCGGCGCCCAGCGCGCCCCCATCGCAGTTCGGATGCTCGTGGATGATGTCATAACCGATCCCTACGTGGACGGTGGCGGGAATGGAGAGGCGGTGGGCCGCGGCCAGGATACTCACATCGTTATGCGGGAAGTCGTCGCCCGCGATTCGCCGGCCGACGTTTTCGCCCAATCCCAAGCTGAGGCCGGCCGCCTCGCGAATCAGGTCGTTCAGCTCTCCGGTCTCGCGCCAGAGTCCGAACTCGCCGCTGCGAATGTAACGGGCCACGCTCTCGGTGGTCGCCCCGATGCGGGCCAATTCGTAATCATGGATGGCGCCCGCCCCGTTCATCGCGATATGCGTCAGGTAGCCGCGCTCCAATAGGTCAATGACGTAGCGGCTCGCCCCGGCTTTGATGACGTGCGCGCCCATCATCATGATCCTGGCCGCACCTTTGGTCTTCGCAGCCAGCAACCTGCCTGCCACCTCGGGTAGCTGCGGGTGGGAGTATTCCGGCGGCTGACTTCCCAGGTCTAGAACATAGTCGAGCTTCATGTCGTGGATGCGCGCGCTCAAAGGTTTGATCAAAAGGCGCGAGCGATCGAACACTTCATATTTGGATTTCATGATGCCCTTTCATCGGAGAAGAGAAGGCGCAGGAGTTCCTGAGAGCAGAGAAAGTTCGGAATGATGAAATCGGCTCCTACCTTGATCAGCCGCTCTCGCTTCCAGGGGTCAACCGCGCGGCATTCGGGCTCATCCGTGGCGACGCCCACAGCGACACCGCCGGCATCTTTGACATTCTTGATTTCGACATAGCCGTCGCCGAATCCGACCAGTTCGTCCCCGCGGCATTCCATGTTCGAGACCATCTTACGGATGAGAATCTCCTTGGAAAAACTCTTATAGTCGTCGAGAGCGCCGTAGATCCGTCCGCCAAAGTAGCGTTCGACGCCGAGCAAGCGCGCTTCCTCCAGCGTATAGGCCTGGTCCGTGCCGCTGGCGCAATAGAGCTTCAGGCCACGGTCTTCGAGAGCGGCGAGGAACGTGGCCACGCCCGGTACCTGATATTTTTCGGGCGGGACCAACCCCCGGCGCAGATCTTCCCTCCGGTGTCGAATCTTGTCCATCAGGCGGTCGTTATAGAGGCGCTTATACTCCAAAGGCTCGCGCGCCTTGCCTCCTCTTATCTCCACCTGCCTTGCCAACTCGATCATCTGATAAATCGTCTGCTCTCCCGTCAGGCGCGCTACAAAGTCCTCCACCAAGGCCCGCAGGGATTCCTCGCTTTCACCTATATTGAGCTCGGCCAGGATTTCGACCATCATGGGGACCATGATATCGACCCAGCCCGCGCGGATCAGGGAAACGGTGCCGTCAAAGTCAAACAGGGCAACGCGCGCCCGCCCGGCCGACGCTCCGCGATTCAGACTCTCAATCATTCCCAAGACCGCTCCCTTCTCATCTCGATGTTCAACCAGCGGGTGAGCGGGTCATTCTATCGCGCAAACTCGGTCCTCGACAAGAAAGGACCTGGGTGGGTAGTAGTGTCATTTGGAATGGGGGTCCCTTTCGAAACACTGCACAGGGAGCGTCCGCGCCTCGCCAATGACGCCACTAGCAGGCCGAGGACAGCCAGTGACAAGCGAGCCGTCTAGTGGTAATGTTCAGCGCCATGTGGAACGCCGAGCGTCCGCTGCCGGCGTAAACACCGACCCGGGCAACGTCTGGTGGGCGCACGCGGCCATGGCGCGGAGGTCAATTCATGTCGAGTCTATCGATTGGAATCATCTTGGCGATCGTCGCAGGGATCATGAACGGTAGCTTCGCGACCCCTACCAAGTACGTAAAAGTTTGGAAGTGGGAGAACATCTGGGCCGTTTGGGGAGTGATGGGCATGTTCGTGTTCCCCTGGCTGGCTGTCCTCCTCACCATCCCCCACGCGGGAACTGTTTATCAGAGTGTGGGCGCTCGAACCGTCTTGCTCATGATCGGATTCGGCGTGGGCTTCGGGTTCGCGCAAATCTTTTTTGGACTGGGAATCGCGGCCATTGGTATCGCGCTGAATTTCGCCATCGCGATTGGCCTCTCGACGGCCCTCGGCTCGATCGTCCCCCTGCTCGTGTTGCAGCACCAGAAAATCTTCACGCATCAAGGCACGTTGATTTTCCTGGGAGTGGGCCTGATCCTGGTTGGTATCGTGGGATGTGCCATGGCCGGGGGATTAAAGGAGAAGCATCTTGCCGCGAGCACGCCGCGCCCACGCGAGTCCACGGCCGTGAAGATGAGCTTCAAGGCCGGCCTGTTCATTTCCATCCTGGCCGGCTTAGGCTCTCCGCTCATCAACTTCGGATTGGCTTTCGGAGCACCTCTGCTCACCGCCGCGGCGGCCGAGGGGGTTGGCCCCAGCAGCCAGGCCAACGTCATCTGGGCGCCCCTGAACACCGCGGCGCTGATCCCTTATCTGTCCTATTGCGCCTACCTTTGGAAGAAGAACGGGACCGCGCGCCTGTTCCGCGCCCCGGGGACGGGTCTCAACTGGCTCTTAGGCGCCATCATGGGGCTGCTCTGGTTTGGGAGCACAGTCATTTACGGCGGGGTCTCAGCGCGTTTGTCAGAGATGGGCCCCATCCTGGGCTGGCCACTCTTTATGTCGGCCATTATCATCAGCTCGAACGTGGTCGGACTCCTGACTGGCGAATGGAAAGGCGCGGGCAGCAAGGCGCTGAGAGCCATGTTCGGAGGCATCCTCTTTCTGATCGGGGGCTTCGTCACCCTCGCCCTGGCTGGCCGCTTGGGCTGAGAAGCACGGTGCGGTGCTGTCGTCCTGAGTCCTTCGCCTGTCATCCTGAGCCCGTTCGCTGCGCTCAGGGTAAACTTCGCAAAGGACCCTTTTCATTCAACTCTGCGTTCGTAGAATCGGCCAGATGCAAGTGAACTTTCGACTCAGTACACCCGTTGATCATCCGCAACACCCCCCCAGTTTTCCTCTTGACAATCGAGAGGAAAGGCGTATCCTCATCTCGAACATCTAGAGGAGAGAAATATGACCGACAAAGCCAGCGATCTGGTCCAGGGCACCTTGGACATGCTCATCCTGAAAACCCTCGCGCTCGAACCTCTGCACGGGTTCGGAATTGCACTCCGCATCGAACAGGTCAGCCAGGGAGTGTTTCGCGTCAATCCCGGCTCGTTGTTCCCGGCGTTCCGGCGCCTGGAGCGCGAGGGATGGATCAAGGCGGAATGGCGATCGACGGAAAACAATCGCCGGGCGAAGTTTTATATCCTCACGGACTGCGGGCGCAGGCAACTGAAGGCCGAGACCGCGGAGTGGGGAAAACAGCTCGCCGCTATAACCCGGATTATGGAAGCGACGTAAGGGCGGGTTTCAGGCGCCAGGTTTCAGGTACCAGGTGCCGGGTGTCAGGCGGTGGGCCGGTTTGGACAAGTAATCGTTGTCGAACGATTAGCGTGTCGTTAACGCGGTGAAGGAGATGGCAATGTTACGAGTGCGAAGCATCATTGCCGGTTTACGGGCTTTGTTCCGCAAACAGGAAGTGGAACAGGAAATGGACGAAGAGCTGCGCGGCTACCTGGACGCCGCGGTGAAAGAAAAAATGCGCTCGGGAATGAGCCAGGACGAAGCCCTGCGAGCCGCGCGCGTGGAAATGGGCAGCCTGGACGCAGTGAAAGAAGAAATCCGCAGCAGCGGGTGGGAAGCGGGATTTGAATGCCTTTGGCAAGACATTCGCTACGGATTACGCCAGCTTCGCCGCAACCCGGGGTTTACTGCTGTAGCCGTCCTAACTCTTGCCCTCGGAATTGGCGCGAACACCGCAATTTTTTCAGTGATCGACGCCGTCCTTTTGCGTCCGCTCGCCTTTCCACATCCCGATCAACTGGTTATCGTGAAGAACGGTCGGGGCTGGCCATTGTCCGGCCCTGACTTTCTCGACTGGCAGCGCCAAAACCAGACCTTCTCCAGCATGGCGCTTTACACCTTCAACCAAGGCTACAACCTGACCGGCGGCGGCCAACCCAGCTATGTCAGCGGCGTTGGGACGGAGGGAAATTTCTTCTCTACGCTGGGCGCGACCCCGCTTCTGGGCCGAACGTGGGTCAAGGGCGAAGACAGAGAGGGAGCAAATCGGGAGGTCGTGCTGAGTTACGGATTGTGGAACGGTCATTTCTCCGCAGACAAAGGCCTGGTTGGCCGTCAAATTGAGCTCAACGGCCAGGAGCATACGGTTGTTGGAGTCATGCCGCGGAGGTTCAATTTTCCAGCAGAAACTGATGTTTGGGTTCCCATGGACATGAGCCAGAAGGCGCTGGGCGGTCGCGGCTCCCATCAGTATATGGCGGTCGGACGAATGAAGGCCGGCGTGACGCCGCATCAAGCCCAGGCGGACGTCAGCCTTGTCGCCAAGCGTCTGGAGAAGCTCTACCCGGATACCAACACCAAGGTTGGCGCATGGGTATTCGGTCTCCATGACTTGCTGATCGGCGGAACAGAAAGCCAACTCTGGTTCATGCTTTGCTCAGTGGCGCTGGTTCTGCTGATTGCCTGCGTCAACGTTGCCAACCTGCTGCTGGCGCGTTCGGCGGCGCGACAGAAGGAAGTGGCGGTGCGCGGTGCTCTAGGCGCTTCCCGCGGGCGATTGGTGCGGCAGTCGCTGTCGGAAAGTGTGCTGTTGGCGCTTCTGGGCGGTGGCGCGGGTGTGCTGCTCGGATGGGCCGGAATCCATCTCTTGCCCCTCCTGAAGGGTTTCGTGCCTGCCGGAACCCCTCCCATTGGGATCAACATCTCCGTCCTCGCTTTCACTTTCCTGCTCGCGCTGGCTACCGGCCTGTTATTCGGCTTGACACCGGCGTGGCAATATTCGCGTCCGGCCGTGCTCGACGAACTTAAGGGTGGCGCAGGAGCGGCGGTTAGCGCCGGGCGACGCCGGCGCTTGCTGGGCGACGGCTTAGTGGCCGCGGAGATCGCCATTTCATTGACGTTGCTGGTCGCGGCAGGCCTGATGCTGAAAAGTTTTGTAAGGCTGCGGTCCACAGACTTCGGGGTGCGTCGCAGCGGCATCCTTACCGCACAGTTGAATCTCCCGGACGCTAAATACGGCAGTGATGGCAAGGTTCTGGTGTTTAGCCGAGCCCTGCTCCAGCGTGTGCGGGCCCTGCCGGGAGTTCTCTCGGCCGCGGTGACCGACCATCTGCCGCTGAACGGTGGCACGAACGGCACGATTACGCTTTATGGGCAGCCCACGAACGCTGACAACAGCTCAGAATGGGTCGAGGTGCACGGAGTCACACCGGGCTACTTCCAAACCATGGCCATTCCTCTCCTTGCCGGCCGGATGCTCACCGAGGAGGATACGGACCGCGCCCTGGCGTTAGATATGGTCCTCTCAAAGAATCCCACTGATTCCGAAATCCGAAATGGCATCTACCCCGTTGACATCGATCGAACCATGGCGCGGATGTTTTGGCCCGGACAGAACCCCATCGGTCAGCGTTTTTCGTACAGCGGCAGTAATGGTCCGTGGTTGGAGGTGGTTGGCGTGGTGGGCGACACGCGCCAGTGGGGCCTGCGTATGCCGCCTCGCCCGGAGGAATACCAACCTTTCGACGGGAACTCATTCGGCGGCACAATCCTGGTCTTGCACACTGCTTTGCCGCCTCAGTCTCTGGTCGCGGAGGTGAAGCACCAGGTCGCAGCGCTCGATCCCGACCTGCCGCTCTTCGCTATTCGCACCATGGAACAGTTGGTCTCGCAGCAAACCGCTGGCGCTCGCACGGAGAGCCTTCTGGTTGGGCTGTTTGCAGGCCTCGCACTTTTCCTGGCCGCGGTGGGCATCTACGGGGTAATGGCATATCTGGTTGTGCAGCGCAGGCAGGAGATCGGCATCCGCATGGCGCTGGGCGCGCGCCGAGGCGATGTTTTCAGGCTTGTTCTCGGGCGAGGGCTCTTGCTGACATTGATCGGTGTCGCGATCGGAAACGCCTGCGCCCTGGGGCTCACGCGCTTTCTTGCAAGTCTCCTCTACGATGTCAAGCCAACGGACCAAGTCACATTCATCGCCGTCTCGCTGATTCTGACCTCCGTGGCGTTGCTAGCGTGCTACATCCCTGGGCGCCGGGCCACGAAGGTCGATCCCATGGTGGCACTGAGGTACGAGTGAGGCAGTGGTTTGTTGATAGTGGTCAGTGGCTAGTAGCACAGGCACTCCTGCCTGTGCCGCTGGCTTCATCCGGCAGTCGGCAATTTGGAGACACGCCATGGCAATCTTGCGAAAGCTACCGAGCGGGCTTCGGGCGCTGTTCCATAAAGAAGAAGCGGAACAGGAAATGGACGAAGAGCTGCGCGGCTACCTGGACGCCGCCGCGAAAGAGAAGATGCGCTCCGGAATGAGCCAAGAGCAGGCACTCCGCACTGCTCGCGTCGAGATGGGCAGCATGGACGGAGTGAAAGAAGAAATCCGCAGCAGCGGGTGGGAATCGACACTGGAAACGCTCTGGCAGGACGTTCGTTACGGCGCGCGCCAGCTCAAGCGGAATCCAGGTTTCACGGCTGTGGCAGTCATAACCCTGGCTCTCGGCATCGGGACGAACACCGCGATCTTCAGCGTCACCAACGCCGTTCTCTTACGGTCGCTGCCCTACCACGAGCCCCGGCGTTTGGCCACCGTTTCGGTGGACGGATCCATCTCGGCTCCTCTGTTTACGACCTTTCGGCAAGAAGCACGGTCGATTGAGCGTGCCGCCCTCTTTGTGAACTGGACTTTCAACCTGGCGGGCCGAGGTGAGCCACAGCGGATTCCCGCAGCGCGCGTTTCGGCTGAACTATTCGACGTCCTGGGTGTCCAGCCGCAACTGGGGCGCGTCTTCAGCCCGGAAGAGGATCAAGCCGGGCGGGATGGCGTCGTGCTGATCAGCGACGGCCTGTGGAAGCGTGAATTCGGAGGCGAGCCGCAGGTGCTGGGACGGACGGTGATCTTGAACAGCGCGCCTTATACGATCGTGGGCGTGATGCCACCCGGCTTCGCGTTCCCGAACGGACCCGAGCTCCCCGATTTCGTGGGCCCCTTCCCTCCGGCGGAGATGTGGAGGCCCATGGCGCTCCTGCCTTGGGAGCGCAGCTGCAATGGCTGTTTCAATTTCGGCATGCTGGCACGGCTGCGTCCCGGGGTCACCGCGCGCCAGGCACAGTCGGAACTGGACGCCCTCCGAATACGCCTCGCCGCAAGCAGGGCGCACCCCGTCCCGACACCAGTGACAGTTCGCACGCTTCACGATGCTGTTACGGCGAAGGTTCAGACGCCCATCCTGATCCTGTTCGGGGCCGTGTCGATGGCGCTGCTCATAGCTTGCGTGAATGTGGCGAATCTACTCCTGGCACGCGGTGTCCGGCGTCAAGGGGAAATCGCACTTCGTTTCTCGCTGGGCGCAACGCGCACGCGTGTGATTTGCCAATTTCTGACGGAATCGGCAGTTCTGGCGATCGCCGCGGCCGCCGTGGCGGTGCCGATCGCTGCGGCTGGGATTAGGTTGCTCATCGCCATTGCGCCCGCCGGAATACTCAGGGTGGAAACCATTGCCCTCAACGCCCGCATGCTGGTGTTCGCGTTTGGTGTTGCGCTCCTATCCGTGCTCCTATTTGGGGCTGCGCCGGCGTTTCTCGTCACGCGGCGCGCCCCGGGAGAGGCTTTAAGAAGCGGCGGTCGCTCGTTCAGTGCAGGCTCGGCACGAATGCGGCAGGTGCTGGTGGTGGCCGAGCTCGCACTTTCGTTGGTTCTGTTGGTGGCCTCGGGCCTGCTGGCCAAGAGCTTTCTCACCGTCTCGCGAATCCCTCTCGGCTTCCATGCCGAAAACGTCCTCACGCTGCGCACCATATTTCCGGATACGAAGTACAACGAACAGCGCCGAGCCGCGATGATCGAACAGCTTGTAAGCAAGTGCGAGAGACTGCCCGGCGTCACCGCTGGCGCAGCGGTCAGCACTCTGCCATTGACCGGTGAGAGCGAGGGTTGGGGTTTGGTGGCGGAGGACAATTCTAATCCGGACAATTACACGATGGCCCGCGTGCGGGCCGTCACGCCCGGCTACTTTCGTACACTTGGGATTCGCCTGCGGGCCGGACGCGATTTCACCTGGGAGGACCGGGGCGCCAACCAGGTGACGATCGTCAGCGAGACCGCGGCGAAGCGGCTTTGGCCAGGAATTGCCGACCCGTTGGGCCGCCGCATTCGACAAAAGCCGCCCATGACTGTCGTGGGCATCGTTGATGACACCCGCGCCTCCGGGCTCGACAGCGAAGTGCGCCCGTATCTCTATGTACCCTTCTGGCAATTTGCTCCCGAGGAGTTCGCGCTCGCCGTTCGCTCGGCGGCGGACCCAGCCCTGCTCACGCGGTCCGTCAAAGCCGAAGTCTGGCACCTGGACAAGGACGAGCCCATCACCCATGTTGCTGTCATGAGGCAATTGGTGTCGGATTCGATTGCGCCCCGGCGCTTCGAAGCCGTGCTGATGACGGCCTTCGGAGCCTTCGCATTGCTCCTGGCCGGAGTCGGATTCTACAGCGTATTGGCCTACTCGGTTGCACAGCGCACCCACGAAATCGGGATTCGCATGGCCCTCGGCGCGAAGCGCCGCAATGTGCTGTGGCTCGTGATCAGGCAGGGACTGGCGCTGGCTGCCGTCGGAACAGGACTGGGCATCACAGGGAGTCTCGCTTTGACCCGCTTTCTCTCTACTCTGCTTTTCGGCGTGTCCCCGACGGACCCCGCCACGTTCGCAGTGGTCACGCTGATACTTGGTGGTCTCGCCGTGATCGCCAGCTACATACCGGCGTACCGCGCGACTAAGGTCGATCCCATGGTGGCGCTGCGGTACGAATAAAGCTATCTGCATTCAGCGGTCTACCCAGCGCGAGCGCCCAGCGGGCAGTAGCTCGAGGCTGAACGCTGAATTGGTGTGTGGGGAGAGCCTTTGTCTGTGGTTTGCGTTGCTTTCACGGAGAGCACCACCATGCTCCACAGGCCCACGGCATGAAAGCCGTGCCACGGCTGCTCATAAGTTATCGAGTAGTCACTTATTTGTGGCAATTCAGATGAAACCCGCATATTCTTCGAAGGAATAAGCTTGCAAGAACAAACCTTGCAGTCTGTTGAAAAAAAGTAAGTTAACAGAATAACCCAATGAAAAGCAAAGCAGGCACAGAGAATTCCAAGCCCGGGCCTGCCATCCCGGCCGAAATGCGCGCGCTGGTCCTGGATGGAGCTGGCTTCTCGCACCTGAAGGTTTCGAAGGTGCCCACGCCTTGCCCCGGCCCGAAGCAAATGTTGGCCCGTGTCGATGCCGCGGGGATTTGCACTTCCTTAATCAAGCTGATCGAACAAGGGCCGGAGCACCCGTTGGTTTACGGGTGGGATATCACGCGGTTTCCGCTGACTCTCGGGGATGAAGGTTCGGTCACACTGGTGGAAATCGGCGCCGACCTGCGCGAGCGCTACTCGCCTGGCGAGCGTTATGTTATCCAGCCAGCCGTGGACACGGCGCCCCTCAATCATCGCGAACGCTATCGCGACGCCGGGAGGGGTATCCGCAAGGTCGCGGTAGGCTACACTCTGGGCGGGCACCTCGCGGAATATATCCTCATCAGCGAAGAGATCCTCGCTGCGAATTGCCTGCTGCCGCTTCCCACCACGGCCCTGCCTTACGCGCATGCCGCCTTAAGCGAGCCTTTCTCCTGCGTCATCTCAGCGCAGGACCATCACCTGCACTTGACTCAAGACAGCAATCTGGGCCCGCGCGGGCTGGTGAAAGGATTGAAACGCGGCGGAGTGACGGTGGTCATCGGGGCGGGCGCCATGGGGCGCATGCACGTCGCCTTGGCCATGAGCTATCGTCCCCGGGCCCTGGTGGTCGCTGACCTGGTGGATTCGCGTCTGGAGGTGGTGAAGGCCCTCTTCTCACGCCGGGCCGAGGCGCTGGGCATTACCCTCTGTTTGCTCAACCCCGCGCGGGATGACCTCCGCAAGGTGGTCAACGAGTTGACGGAATACGCGGGCGCCGACGACGTCATTGTTGCCGTCGGTTCACGCCAGGTCATTGAAGAATCTCAGGAACTTCTGGCCCGGGGGGCCGTCCTAAACCTCTTCGGTGGGTTGAAAAAGGGAGAGGATACTATTGACCTTAATACCGGTATCGTGCATTACAAGGAAGTCAACATCACCGGTTCCAGCGGCGGCTCGCCCTGGGATGTGGCGCGCACCCTGGAGCTGATGGCCGCGCAGGAAATCGATGCCGGCGACCACATTGCCCGCATCGGCGATCTGGAGCATGCGCCCGAGTTCCTGCGCATGATCCAGGCGCAAGAGATCGATGGGAAGGCGGTGGTTTACCCCCACCGGCGCAGCCGCGAAATCCGTGCGGTGAAATCCTGGACCGCGCAGGACGAGCGCGCTTACCTCCAGCCAGGCAAGGATTGAACCGTGGCCTTAAGCGGGAATCGGACTTTTGTGGGCCTGGGCTTCGGACCCATTCAGGCCGGGCTGTTTCTCTATGAAGCCTTCCGCTCCGGAGGGTTTGGCCGCCTCGTGGTGGGGGAGGTGCTGCCGGATGTGGTAAGCGCTATGCGCGCGGCAGGCGGGTGGTACTCACTCAATGTCGCCCGCTCCGATCGCGTAAAGATCACAACCGTCGGGCCGGTGGAGATCGACGACCCCGCTTCGGCGCCGGACGTCCGGCATTTAGTGGATGCTGTGGCCGGGGCGGAAGAGATCGCCACCGCCGTGCCCAGCGTCCGCCACTACCTGGCCTCGGGCCCTAGCAGCATTCACCGCATTTTGGCGGAAGGACTTCGCAAGAAGGCGGCTTCCCACGGGCCGCGCGCGGTGGTTTACGCCGCGGAGAATCATAACCACGCAGCTGAAATCCTGGAGGCCGCCGTCTTCGACGAGATTCCGGCGGCGGAGAGAGCCTCCGTGCGGGCGCGCGTGCGCTTTCTGAACACCGTCATCGGCAAGATGAGCGGGGTCATCTCCGATGCCGCTGAGATTCAGGCCAAGGGATTAGCCACCTTCACACCGCAGCAGAAACGCGCCTTCCTGGTGGAAGTCTTTAACCGCATTTTGATCTCCCGAGTGGATTTTGGGGAAGCCGGCGGCGAGCCTCGCTTCGAGCGGGGCATCACGGCCTTTGAGGAGAAGGATGACCTCCTCCCCTTTGAGGAGGCGAAGCTCTACGGACATAATGCTACGCATGCACTGGCAGCTTACATTGGCGCCTTGCGGGGACTCAACCGCATCGCGGAGCTGCGCCAGTTCCCCGATCTGCTGGATTTTCTGCGTGCGGCCTTCCTCGAAGAGTCCGGCGCAACCTTGATTCGCAAGCATGCCGGGAAAGACCGTCTGTTTACTCCCGAAGGGTACCGGGAATTTGCGCTGGATCTTCTGGAGCGCATGACGAACCCGTACTTGCAGGATACCGTGGAGCGCGTGGGCCGAGACCCGCAACGCAAATTAGGCTGGGACGACCGGCTGGTGGGAACCCTGCGAGCAGCCTTGCAGCAAGGCGTGGTCCCGCGTCGTTACGCCCTGGGCGCTGCCGCCGCCTTGGCAGCGCTCGACCCAGCCTTCCTGAGCATGAACCAGCCTGCCCGCCTTCGGCTCGACCCTCTGTGGGATAGCGCGGCGACGGAAACCCCAGAGAGAAGTCGCGTCCTCGACCTCATCGAGGACGGGCGCAAGCGCCTGAATCGCTGGCGTGAATCCGGGTTTCAGAACCTGGAAGGTTTCTTCCCCCCCCTCTGACCCGGTGCACAATTCCCTCCAGCGCAGCTTCTCAAATTATGACACGCCCCCGGGCCCGCATCCGAACGTGCTTCGGCCCTGCCACTTGGAATGCCACTAGGGGACGTCGACACAAAGTCGATGTATCGAAAAGGACTTCCCTCCCGGCACGCGGCGTGCTATCCCTTCTCAGGATGTGAAAAGCAAGACAAGGGGGCATCTTTATGGAAACCCGTAAACCGCATCGAAAGAAGGAAGACTACAAGCTGCGCACGCACATGATCCACGGAAATTATGACAGCAAGAAGTGGGACTATGACCATCACGTGGTGCCGCCGGTTTCGCACACCACGGCGTATCGACTGAGTTCGCTGGAGCGGGGCGCGCGGGGCTTTGTGCAGTTCGCCTCGGCGGACGAACACTTGAGCGGGCATATCCCGATTTACATTTACGATCGCCTGGACGAGCCCACGCGCTCGATGCTGGAAGAGAACCTTGCCTACGCGCACGGCGGAGAGATCGGCGTAACCTTCGCCACCGGAATGGCGAGCATCAGCGGGGCGCTGGGCGCGGCGTTGCGTCAGGGGCAGGAAGTTGTGGCGCACCGGATTCTCTATGGCTGCACTTACAGCCTGATGACCAACTGGCTGCCGCGCTTCGGCATGAACGTGCGCTTTGCCGATTTCCTCACCCCGGAGTCCATCGCGACGCAGATCACGCCGGCGACGCGCGTTCTCTATTTTGAGACGCCCGTCAATCCCACCTTGGAGCTGATCGACATTGCTGCCATTCGCCGGGTGGCGGATCAGGCCAATGCCGGCCGCGAGGGAACCGACCGGGTACAGGTGATTGTGGACAATACTTTTGCCACGCCCTTCTGCCAGCGGCCGTTGCGCCTGGGGGCAGACTTGGTGGTGGAGAGTCTTACCAAGGGCCTGGGGGGATTCGGCACCGACATGGGCGGCGCGGTGATCGCCGCCAAAGAGTGGTACAACTTAATCATGCTGTTTCGCAAGGATTTCGGTGGCGTGCTTTCGCCGCGCAGCGCCTGGGGAATACTCGTATACGGCCTGCCGACGCTGGCGACGCGCATGATCAATATGCAGAAGACCGCGCTGCGTGTGGCCGAATTCCTGTCGAAGCATCCCAAAGTCGCGAGCGTCAGCTATCCGGGCGCCGAGAACTTCCCGCAAAAGGCGCTGGCCAAGCGGCAGATGGTCAATCCCGACGGCAAATTCGCCCCCGGCAGCATGATGTACTTTGTGCTCAAGGGAAGCGATTCCAAGCAGACACGCGCGGAACGGATGGTAGACTACCTCGCCGAGCACGCTTATTCCATCACCCTGGCCGTAAGCCTGGGGCAAATCAAGACGCTCATCGAGCACCCGTTCTCGATGACCCACTCGGCGCTGCCCGACGAGCAGAAACGCGCCTTCGGAATGCACCCGGAAGGCATCCGCCTGTCGATCGGCCTGGAGGACTGGCACGACATTATCCGCGACCTGGAACTGGCCCTGGAAAAGGTGTGAAGGGCGCGGGGGGATTTTTACTCTTAATGAGGAAGGGGCGGTTTGCCTGCGCATATCCTGGCGCCACGCACCTTCAATCTAAGCGATGTGGGTTATTGCTCTAGCCTTTTTCGTCGGTACGCTCATCGGCATGACCGGCACCGGGAGCGGTGTGGTGCTGACGCCGGTGCTACTAATCCTCACGCCTTATCCGGCGCTGACGATCATTGGCACGGACGTGGTGATTGGGACGCTCACGCGCCTGCTCGGTGTGCTCGAGCACAACCGTCTGCAACAGGTGCGCTGGCGGCTGGGCCTCTTTCTGATTGGCGGCAGCATTCCCGGGACACTCGCCGGCGGGGTTCTGCTCCGCTGGATGAAATCCCACCTGATGCACCCCGACCATGTGCTCAAGACCGTGCTGGCGGTTCTACTGATCCTCGTGTCGGTTTTTCTGCCCTTGGCCCGCAGCCGCGAATCCAACTTGCGGCACACGCTAGTGGAACCGCGGACGCCCTTCGAGGGATTCAAGCTGCTGGCCACCGGCGCTCTGGTCGGACTGCTCGTGGCGGTCACTTCCATTGGCAGCGGCAGCCTGATGATGATCTTCCTGCTGTTGCTTACGCCCTTCCGCGCCGCGGAGATGGTAGGCACCGACATTTTCTTCGGCGTTGGAACCGGCGCGCTGGCCAGCGCCATCCACCTGGGGATGGGAAACCTCGATACGGGACTCTTTCTGCGCCTGCTGGCCGGGACTCTGCCGGGCGTGATCGTGGGCAGCCGCCTGACGGTGCGAATCCCAGAGCGCTATTTGACCTGGCTGTTCAGCGCCCTTTACATCGCACTGGGGGCGCGACTGCTGATGGCCTTGTGAGAGGCAGCCTTGGTTGTAGGGGTACGGCTTGCCGTACCCTTTGTCCAAATTACGTTCACTCCGGAGGGCGGCAGAGCCGCGCTGAGCACTCGAATGGTGGGTGACAGCCGTGGTTTGCGAATCGCGAAAACGTTCGCGATTGCAGCCCAGGCCCGCCAGGGCCGACAGATTGTGGCCCACGGCGGCAGCCGTGGGTAAATGGCGATGGTGAGCACTTCAGCCCGCTTCAGCGGGCGACAGAGTCGTTTAGAGCGTTCGATTGTTTCTGTCGCCCCTGCCGGGGCTCCGTCCTTCGCACGCGCATTTTTCCCATGGCTGTCGCCATGGGCCACATTCTGCCGCCGCTATGCGGCTTGCCTCCGCTAGTACGCAGGATTTGGCTGTAGGGGTGCGGCTTGCCGCACCCTTCGCGTGTGCGGGACAATCGAACCAAAGGGGGGGTACGGCAAGCCGCACTCCTACAGGCAGTTTAGGAAACTATGGAGCCGACTATGATGCCAAATGAATCTGGCAGTTTCGCGCAAGGGACTTTGGGGCGCACGGGCGTGAAAGTGGGAAGGCTCGGGATCGCCTCCAGTTACGGAGTGCCGGGCGAGGCTCTGGAGCGGGCCTTCGAGCGCGGCGTGAACTACATCTTTTGGGGCAGCCGGCGAACCCCGTCCTTCGGCGAGGGGCTCCAGCATCTGCGCCCTCAGCGCGAGCGCATCGTGCTGGTCATCGAATCGTACACGCGGGTCGCAGCACTGCTGAGCTGGAGCCTGGAGCGCGCCCTGCGGGCTCTGAGCTATGATTACGCGGATGTCCTGCTGCTCGGGATGTGGAACAAGCCCGTGCCGCCGAGAATCCTGGACGCGGCGCGCCAGCTACAAGCCCGCGGCCGGGTACGCTACCTGGCGGTGTCAACCCACCGCCGCGCGCTGGTGCCCGAAATCGCGCCCGGGCATGACTTTGACATCGTCCACTTCCGCTACAACGCTGCGCATCCGGGCGCCGAGAAGGACATCTTCCCGCACCTGCCGGAGGCAAACCGGCCCGGCCTGGTGGCGTTTACCGCCACGAGTTGGGCGCAATTGCTTGGCAAAGCATCCCTCCAGTCATTTTTCAACGGTGGACATCACCTTCCCAGCAACGAGCGCGCCCCGACGGCCGCCGACTGCTACCGTTACGTCCTGACCCGGCCGGAGGTGGATGTGTGTATGACCGGCCCGGCCAATGCCGCGCAAATGGACGAGGCGCTGGAAGCGCTTCGGCTCGGCCCCATGAGCGAAGACGAGCTGGCCTGGATGCAGCGGGTGGGCCGGGTAGTGGCCGGAAAATAGCCGAGAGCCCTTAGCCCCGCCCTCCTATGTCACCCTGAGTCCGTTCTTTGGGCGAAGGGCCATTTACAAATGCGGGGGACTTCGCGGAGTAATTGCCGCGATTGCAGCCCAGTTCAGGCGCCAGGGCCAGCAGATTGTGGCCCACGGCGGCAGCCGTGGGTGAATGGCGATGGTCAGCACTTCAGCCCGCGTCAGGCTGGGCTCGCTCTGCGCCAGCCGGCCACTGACAATGAAAATGCTCCGGGTGATTCCCCTTCTTGATAATGAAGGGGCTAGCGTCCTGGGCCAGAGACTCATAGATGAAGCCAGCCCGTGAAGCGGGCGGCATACTGTGGCCCACGGCGAAAGCCGTGGGTACCGGAGCACTCCCTCACCCCCGTTCCCCTCTCCCGCCCGCGCGGGAGAGGGGTGCCGAAGGCGGGGTGAGGGCTTTTTCCCCAGGGCTTGGCCCTGGGCCACAATATGGCGCCCCTGACGGGGCTCGGGAACGGTCGGCGCTGCAGACAATTTCCTCGAAGAAACTTCTCAGGCACGCCGCTAGTTGGCGCGTTCGATGTAGTTGCCTTGCGCGGTATCGACGCGGAACTTCTCGATCGCCTTGCACTTCCGGGGGATCGCGGGCGGCGCGGCGTCTCGACAAAAGTCCAGCAGAAGCGCTGACACGTAAACAGGCGGCTGCGGCGGGAAGTGCTGGTGGTGATAATCTGCAACCGGTCGGGCTCGAAATGGCGGCCAGAGATGGACATAACCGGAAGATCGGCGGGCATGGTCAGTGACGTGAGTCGCAGAACTGGGCTCGCTCGGCGCCAACCGGCCTGCTACGCTGCTCTAGCAGCCGTTCCTGCAGGGGAGTACTATGGGGGGCGGGGGCCTGGCGAAGGTGAGGCATGTTGAGTGGGGGATTTCCGCATGAATCAGATAGAGCGGGCTGTTAGCGTAGTTATGGTAGTTTTTGCAGCGGGTGCAGTGCTATTCGAGCCGGGAAGAACGGCTTCGGAAGCGGCCTACCCCGCGCTGCAGGCTCAGGCGCAACGGCTAAATCCCTTCGAAAAGGTAAAGGTAATTCTGACATGTGATAAGGCTCGCGTGTCCATGGGTGACGATCTCTGTATGGACGTTGCGATTCGAAATGATGGTAACCAGGATGTGTACCTGTTTCAGAGTCTGCACTGGGCACAGGGAGGTGGGTTGGGGCCATATATCAGAGACGAAAAGGGCAAGCTCGTCTACTTCGAAATCGATCCGCCGTGGCCACCCCCGCCTCCCGATGATCCAACTCTGCTCCTCTGTTTGGAGGAGGGCCACTTTTACGGGCTTCGGGAAGTGAGGCACATCAAGGATCTGGTTCCTGGGCCCGGGAGGTACACGATTTTCGTCGTCTTCCATCCTGTCGGGGGGCGCTTCTTGCTGCCCGATAAGCTGCGCAACCTACCCGTCGTAACTATGGATGACGAACCAATCAACTCCAACAAGGTAGCATTCGAGGTTGTACCGTAGCGCATTTCCCCTCGGCTGGTGTCGGCGCCGGGACCAACGCAAGGGGGTAGCGCACCTACAACGGCACACGTAGGCGCTGTTTGCCTTCGTCTGCGGCGTTTTCGATCTTTTGCATTAATACAAATGTGAACACTCGTGGCATTTAGAGCCGCGGAGTAGCGCTGAAATGCGCACACCTCGCCGCTACGCCCTGCGCGCCCGCCTCGTGCCCCTCCGGGGCACAAGGAAGTAGCCGGGGGCAACGCCCCCGGAAAGCGCGCCGCCCGATCCCCGGACCCCACCGGGGTCCCATGGCCCTGGGCCGCGGGCGCCATGAGCGGTGGGGTGTCCGCCGGATTCGACCCTGGCAGGGTCGGACCCGAGAGGGGACGTTTTCCGGGGGCGTTGCCCCCGGCTATTGTATCGATCCCCTCCGGGGGATCGCCGGTAGCGCGGCGTCTCGACAAAAGTCCAGCAGAAGCGCTGACACGTAAACAGGCGGCTGCGGAGAGAAGTGCTGGTGGTGATAAACTGCAACTGGCCGGGCTCGAAGTAGCGTCCCTAGATCGGCATAACGACCATATCGGCGGCTGGGGATGGAAACCTGAATCGCAGAGCTGGGCTCGCTGTGCGCCAACCGGCCACTGACAATGAAAATGCTCCGGGTGATTCCCCTTCTCGATAATGAAGGGGCTAGCGTCCTGGGCCAGAGACTCATAGATGAATTCAGCCCGTGAAGCGGGCGGCATACTGTGGCCCACGGCGAAAGCCGTGGGTACCGGAGCACTCCCTCACCCCCGTCCCCTCTCCCGCCCGCGCGGGAGAGGGGTGCCGAAGGCGGGGTGAGGGCTTTTTCCCCAGGGCTTACGCCCTGGGCCACAATATGGCGCCCCTGACGGGGCTCGGGAACGGTCGGCGCCCCAGACAATTTCCTCGAAGAACTTCTCAGGCACGCCGCTAGTTGGCGCGTTCGATGTAGTTGCCTTGCGCGGTATCGACGCGGAACTTCTCGATCGCCTTGCACTCCCGGGGGATCGCGGGTGGCGCGGCGTCTCGACAAAAGTTGTAGATTCTTCCGACACCCCGATCATGCGAGTAACCCCTCACCCCCACGACCAGCAAAACGTGGGGCCCCGGTCCCGCCCCGGCTGGTGAAAACGCCGGCGGCGGGCCACCCTCTCCCCTGCGGAGAAGGCTGGGATCCGCGATTTCTGGCCCTCTCCGCTGGGGAGAGGGTGCCCCCGCCAACGGGGGCGGGTGAGGGGTTACTTCAACCGTCGACCTTCCGAGGAGTCCGCAAGCGCGTAGCGCAGAGTGTGTGAAGTTCACACTGTGCGGCTCTTTATCTGATAAATATTCATTTCTTGTTAATGCATCGAGGACACGCCCTAGGTTCGAACCCCGGAAAAGCCGCAGAGTCTCAAAACCGGAGACTCTGCCCTACCGGCTCATGCGCCAGCCTTGCGCCCCGCCGGGGCACAAGATAGTAGCCGGGGGCAACGCCCCCGGAAAGCGCGCCGCCCGATCCCCGGACCCCACGGGGGTCCCATGGCCCTGGGCCGCGGGCGGCATGGGGTGTCCGCCGGATTCGACCCTGGCAGGGTCGGACCGGAAGGGGGACGTTTTCCGGGGGCGCTGCCCCCGGCTATTGTATCGATCCCCTGCGGGGGATCGGGCCGGGAAGTACTTGCAAATGACCGGCGGAGGTGTACACTTCTCGTCAACGAGAACCGTGCTATTGGAGTCGGAATTACGCTGAGATTCTGCCGCAAAAGGATTCAGCCTCGGCCCCTGGAGTAGTTATGCCACCCCGCCACCCTTTGTTCATCCGGACCGCTTCTCTGTTGGTTTCCCTCGTCTTCACCGCGTTGACGGTTGTCGCGCAAACGAGTGAGGTTCGGGCGCGGGTCGTGCAGCCGGTGGATGTGGGTAATCTCGTCACGCTGCGCGGAAACGTCCACCCGCTGGCGCGGGCTGAATATGACCGCGGCGTGGCGCCGGATGACCTGCCCATGGCGCGCATGCTGCTGGTCTTGCAGCGAGGCAAGGAAGAGGAGGCGGGGTTGCGGAAACTGCTGGAGGACCAGCAGGTGAAGTCCTCCGCCAGCTACCACGAGTGGCTCGGCCCCCAGGAATTTGGGCTGCGCTTTGGTCCTGCCGAGGCGGACGTCGAGGCGGTCACGGACTGGCTCACGGGACAGGGCTTTGAAGTGAACCGTGTTGCCGCCGGCCGCGCCGTGATCGAATTCTCGGGCACAGCCGGGCTCGTGCGGCAGGGCCTGCATACGGAGATTCACAGATTCGTGGTCAACGGCGAGGAGCACTGGGCCAACCTGCGCGCCCCGCAGATTCCTGCCGCGCTCGCGCCGGTAGTGGCCGGAGTCGCCTCGCTGCACAATTTCCCCAGAAAGCCCCAGTCGCGGCTTCTGGGCACGTTCCGGCGGTCGAAGCTGACCGGCGAGGTGCGGCCACTCTTCAGCGCTCCTCAACCCAATCCCTCCTACTATCTCCTGGGCCCGGGGGATTTCGCCACCATCTACAACGTGCAACCCCTTTGGACAGCCGGCACGACCGGCGCCGGGCAGACTATCGCGGTGGTTGGCCAGACCAATATCAACATTCAGGACGTGCGGGACTTCCGCAGCATGTTCGGCCTGCCGGCCAACGACCCGAACATCATCCTGAACGGCCCCGACCCGGGCATTACCGGGGACGAGGGTGAAGCCGACCTCGACCTCGAGTGGTCCGGCGCGGTCGCCCAGGGGGCCACCATTGATCTCGTGGTCTCGGAATCTACCTCGGCTACGGCCGGGATCGATCTCTCCGCCCTCTATATTGTCGACAACAATCTGGCGCCGGTCATGAGCGAAAGCTACGGGGGGTGCGAGGCTGACCTGGGGGTGGCCGGCAATGCCTTTCTCAGCACTCTCTGGGAGCAGGCCGCCGCGCAGGGCATCACGGTGGTGATGGCTGCGGGAGACAGCGGCCCTGCCGGGTGCGACGGTCCCCCCGAAACGGTGGCGCAGTACGGCTTGGCCGTAAACGGATTTGCTTCCCCACCCTTCAACGTGGCCGTGGGCGGAACGGATTTTGCCGACACCCTCGACTTTTCCACCTACTGGAACCCCACGAACGCGCCACTGTCGCAGGCCTCCGCCAAGTCCTACATCCCCGAGAGCACCTGGAACGATTCCTGCGCACGGTTCGGGCTCCTAGGCTGCGCCGCTGCGGCGTCGGATCAGTACTTCAGCCAGGGCATGGATCTCGTCGCCGGGAGCGGCGGGCCCAGCAACTGCACCAACTCCTCAGGCTCGGCGCCGACTGTTAGTTGTACGGGAGGGTATGCCAAGCCTGCCTGGCAGAGCGGAACGGGTGTACCCCAGGACGGCGCGCGCGATGTACCGGACATATCCTTGTTTTCGGGCGACGGCCTGAACAACAGTTACTACGTGATCTGCCAGATGGACGCCAACGCCAGCTCGGGAGGCAGCTCCAGCTCCTGCGATTTGAACTCTCCCTATGAGGATTTTCAGGGTGGCGGAGGAACATCCAACTCGGCCCAAACCTTTGCCGGCATCATGGCGCTGGTCAACCAGGCCCACGGCCGCCAGGGAAATGCGAATTACGTTCTGTACCCGCTGGCCGCAAAGAACCCCTCGGATTGCAACTCGAGCACGACCGCGACGACCAATTCTTCCTGTATTTTCTATGATGTCACGCAGGGGAACAACTCGGTGGCTTGTCAGGGAGGCGCCCCGAATTGCAGCAACACCAGCAGCGCTAGCGGCCAGTATGGCGTCATGGTGGCGAATCCCGCCGGCACTCCCCAGACGCTGGCGTGGACCACCAACCCCGGCTATGACCTGGCCACGGGGCTGGGCTCGGTCAATGCCGCCAACTTGGTGAACAAGTGGACATCCGTCAGCTTCACGCCCTCGACAACCACCCTGTCGCTCTCCACCAACCCCGCCACCAACCCCATCACGTTAACGCACGGCCAATCGGTCAACGTGGACGTCACCGCTGCCCCCGCTTCCGGCAATGGTACGGCGACGGGAGATGTCTCCCTGATCGCTCAAATCAGCAACAGCCAGAGCCACAGCTTAACCACCGGCGTTGGCAGCTTTACCTTGAGCGGTGGCAGTGTCTCGAGCACTACCAATATGCTCCCCGGCGGGTCGTATAACGTCATCGCGCATTACGCGGGCAATGGAACCTATGGGGCGAGCGATTCGAACCCCGTCCCGGTCACGGTGGGGAAGGAAAACAGCCAAACGGCCGTCAGCCTGGTGACCTTCGATGCCAACGGGAACCCCATCTACGGCGTTAGCTCGGCGGCGTACGGGTCCTCTTACTCGCTGCGAGTGGATGTGACCAACAGCAGTGGGCAGAAATGCGCCGCCTCGAACGGATTAATCTCCTTTTCCTGTCCAACGGGAACGGTGACGGTCGCTCCTCCGCCCCCTGATGAGGCCCCGCCACCTAATACCACTCCCGGGTCCTATGCCTTGAACAGCCAGGGCTTCGCAGAGGATTGGTTCGTACAGCTTCCTGCACAGACCTGGAACTTCACTGCCACCTACCCCGGCGATAACAGCTACAATGCCAGCACATCCCCAACGGTTCCGATTACGATTACCAAAGCTCCAACGACCACCACTTTCAGCGGCCTGCCATCCACCGCCCTGGGAGGGGTTCCCGCTTCCTGCTGCACGATAACTGTCAATACGCAGAGCAACGGCCTTGCCCCCACGTTTATGCCCCACTATCTCGTCAATGGAAACACCGTGCAATCCATTGGGGGCGATGTCAGCTTCAGCAACGGTTCGGCCAGTGGCTACGCTTGTCTACAGTTGGCCGGGACTCCGCCAAATCTGCCATTAGGTCAATCCACTGTTGTGGCGCAATACCCCGGCGACGGCAACTACACGGGCTCAAGTTCGACGGCAGTCACCATAACCATTACCGACTTCAGCGTGTCGGCGAACCCAACCACCATCAACATTCCGGCGCCGGGGCAATCCGCGACTTCGGCGATTAGCGTGGCTCCTTTGGCGGGATTCAGCGGAACGGTCAACCTGAGCTGTACATCTCCCAACATAACCTTGAGCTGCGCAGTTTCTACCTCATCACTGAACCTGACCGGGTCCTCGCCCGCGACCGCCACCGTAACCATCAACACTGCGGCCGCATCCAGCATCACACCCGCGCCGCAGCGAAAATTCCCTCCGCGTGCTCGCCTCCCGGTGGGATGGCCCTGGCTTTTAATGGGATCACTGGTTTTGGCAACCCTGGTGAGCCTCGCGATAGCGCGGCGTTCCGCGGCTTGGCTTTTTGCAGCCGCGTTGTTGGTGGGAGCCTGGGCAGCTTGCGGAGGCGGGGGGGGGGGGGGGGGGGGCGGTTCACCCCCCGTTGCGATCCTCTCCGCGACCAGTCTCACCTTTGCCAAGCAGTATCTGAACTCCTCCAGCGCCGCGCAGACCGTGACAGTCTCCCACACCGGCAACGCCCTGATCGTTTCGAGTTCAACCCTTGGGGGTACGAACTGGCAGGACTTCGCGGAAGGAGTCGACTGTGGTTTTAGTGTCCCCCTTGGGCCAGGTGTGACCTGCCCAATCGCCCTGACCTTTACGCCTACAGCGCTCGGGACGCGCGCTGCCACACTCACGATCGTCGATAATGCTACCAACAGTCCACAAACTGTCAGCTTGAGCGGCGTGGGGGCCCAGCCGCCTACCCTGCCCGGCAATTACGAGGTCTTCTTGATGGGCACCAGTGGCACCGACTCTCATACTGTGACGTTCATAGTGAACGTGCAATAAGCAAGGGTGGTGGGTTGCGCGCGGCACGGGTCGAGGACGTTTATCATCGAAAAGATGTCGGGAATTAAGGTTTCAGGCAATATGTCATTGAAAATAAATAGTGAGAATATACAAATTCTCATAATCTCTGTATGTTTATATAAACAAGCAAGTTAGAATAAACAAGATATGTTGCCGATGAAGGCGCGGGGGATATCCCCCAACACCGGATGCTAAGGGATAATTCAGGTTAATTCATTCAATTTGCCTTCCTTCCCGCCACCTGCTGCAGACTTCTTGCATCGGGCCAGCTCAATTTGTATCATGCCTGCCGTTGCGGGCAGACGCTCATGCGCCGCAGCAAGGTCAGATTGATGGCGCAGTGAGGATGTGATCGAAGCAGGAGAATGTGCATGTCTGAAATCGGCGTCGCGGTAGTCGGCGCGGGCTTCATCGGTCCCGTGCACGTGGAAGCGCTCCGCAGGTTGGGGCTCAAGATCACCGGCATCCTCGGCGTGGACGCCGCGGAATCGGAATCAGCCCGAGCGAAGTTGCACCTGCCCAGGGCCTACGCGAGCTTTGAGGAAATCCGGAATGACCCCGCAGTGCAGTCGGTGCACATCACAGTGCCCAACCGGCTGCACTACGCCATGGCCAAGGGAGCGCTGGAGGCGGGCAAGCATGTGCTCTGCGAGAAGCCCTTGGCTATGAATTCCACTGAATCCGGCGAGCTGGTAAAGCTCGGGAGGCAAGCCCGGCGCGCAGCGGGAGTCAACTATAACATTCGGTACTATCCGCTGTGTCTCGAGGCGGCGGAGATGCGTCGGCGCGGCGCCCTGGGCGAGGTGTTCTCCGCTTGCGGCAGCTATGCGCAGGATTGGCTCTTCTACCCCACCGACTACAACTGGCGCGTGCTGGCCGAGGAGGGAGGCGACCTGCGCGCCATGGCCGACATCGGCACCCACTGGCTGGACCTCGTGCGCGCCATCACGGGCCTGGAAGTGGAAGCGCTCTGTGCGGATCTCAAGACCGTCTTTCCGGAGAGGCACCGCCCCCGAGGGGAAGTGCAGACATTCGAGGGGAAGGAAGAACGCAGCGGCGATACCGAGCCCGTGCGAATTTCAACGGAGGATTACGGCAGCGTCATGCTGAAGTTCCAAGGGGGCGGGCGCGGCTTGCTTTGGGTTTCGCAGGTGACGGCGGGACGAAAGAACTGCCTGCGCTTTGAAATCGCGGGTTCCAGGTGCGCTCTGGCCTGGTGCAGTGAAACACCCAACGAGCTCTGGGTGGGCCATCGGGACACGGCGAATGAAGACCTGATTCGCGATCCCGCGCTGCTGAGCCCCGCGGTTCGGAAATATGCGAATCTCCCGGGCGGGCACAACGAGGGATTCGCCGACACTTTCAAACAATGCTTCCGCGCGTTTTATGATTACATCCAGGCGGGCGATTTCTCCGCCCCGCCCACCTTCCCCACCTTCGCCGACGGGCACCGCGAGATCGTGCTGTGCGAGGCCGTCCTGAAGAGTCATCGCGAGCGGCGCTGGGTGGATGTACCGGGAACCCAGCCATGAGGCTCGGCGGCGCCATCGCGGTTCTGCCGGTTCGACCTGGGGACGAGGTCGCGCGGTTCGCCTCCGGGGAAGGTTGCAACGGTGCGGAGCGCGGGCGCAGGCCGTCCAAGAGCGCGCGCTATCGGCGCCTGTCCCGGCCGGAGAGGAAAGCAGGGTAAATGGCCCCCCTTTACGCCAGCGTGGATCTGGGCGGCACGAACCTTAAGGGTGCTTTGGGAGACGAATCCGGCCGGATCATCTGCTCCGATGCCACGCCCACGCAATCACACGCGGGCCCGCGCGCAGTGCTGAACAACATTGCGGCGCTTGTGAACGCGCTCAGCCAGAAGGCCGGTGCCCGGCCTGCCGCCCTGGGCATGGGATGCCCGGGCTTGGTAGATATCAAGACCGGCGTGACCAAATTCTTCCCGAATCTTCCCACTCAGTGGCGAGAGGTCCCCGTGCGCGAGATCCTCTCGGCCCAACTGGGATGCCCGGTGTACCTGTTGAACGATGTGCGCATGGCGACCCTGGGTGAACTGACCTTCGGGCACGGCCGCCAAGCAAACACGATGGCCTTCTTTGCTTTGGGGACCGGCATCGGGGGCGGCGTGGCGATCGACGGGAAACTGCGTTTGGGGCCGCTGGGAGCCGCAGGGGAATTGGGTCACATGCTGATCCTTCCGGATGGTCCGCGCTGCGGTTGCGGAAACCGCGGCTGCCTGGAGACGCTCGCCAGTGGGCCCGCCATTGCTGCGGAGGGCATCCGGCTGATGCAATCCGGTCTGGCGCCAAAGCTCTTCAGCCTCTGCGGCGGGGATGCCGAACGGGTGACGACGAAGGAAATGGCGCAAGCGGCCGCCGCCGGCGACGATACCATCCGTGAAGCAATCGTTCGGGCTGCTCAATACCTCGGGATGGGGGTGGTCAACGTGGTGGTGACCTTGCACCCGGACCTCATCGTCCTGGGTGGCGGCGTGGCGCAGATCGGTGATCTGCTGTTCGACACGGTCCGCGAGACCCTGCGCGAGCGGGCGCGCATGTTCCCGACGGATTCGATCGAGGTCAAACCCTCCGAGCTCGGGGACAGGGCGGGAACCTTAGGTGGCATCGCACTGGCCAGCAAAGGCGGCCTGCTGTGAAACGGCATCACCCCTCCGCGGTTGAGGTGAGTATGGAGGCGGAGAGTCCTCGCGAAGTTCAAGCACGCCCTGGCCCTCTCCCGCCGCGACGGACGGGGAAATCACAACGCACTACGACGGAGCGCATTATGGATTATACCTATAGCGACATCGCCAAGATGATCGATCATTCTCTGCTGAATCCCACGCTGACGGACAAGGAGCTCGAGCGAGGCTGCCGGCTGGGGCTCGAATATGGGTGCGGCAGCGTCTGCATCATGCCCTACTACCTCGACCGATGTGCGGAGATTCTGCGCGGCAGCGCGGTGAAGGCCAGCACCACCATCGGTTTCCCCCATGGCGGCCACACCACCGCCATCAAGGCAGCCGAAGCTCGCCGGGCGCTCGACGACGGCGCGGAAGAGCTGGACATGGTCGTGAACATCAGCAAGGTGCTCAGCGGGGACTGGGATTATGTGCAGCGTGATATCCATGCGGTGATCGATTTGACGCACGCGCGGGGTCAGAAAGTGAAAGTGATTTTCGAAAACTGCTACCTGAAAGACGACCAGAAGATCCGGCTCTGTGAAATCTGCGGGGAGCTGGGCGCCGACTGGGTGAAGACCTCCACCGGCTATGGCCCGGGCGGCGCCACGATCGAGGACCTCAAGTTGATGCGTGCCCACTCTCCCGCCCGCGTCCAGGTGAAAGCGGCAGGTGGAATCCGCGACCTGGACAAACTGCTGGAAGTTCGCGCCTTGGGAGTGACCCGCGTGGGAGCATCACGTACGGCGGAGATCTTGAACGAATGCAAGCGGCGGCTGGAAAAGTAGAGCGGCAAGCTGCGGCTCCACCGCCCGTTGTTTCGAAATCCCCTGGGCTACCTTCAGGTGACTGTGGGGCCTGCCCACTGAGGGGAGAATCCATGCCCAAGACTGTCTCACGCAAGGCTCTATTTGCCCTTGTCCTGCTCTGCGCTTGGGCAGCGTTTTGGTCCCCTGCCGCGCAGCCCCGGGCTATGGCGCGGGGCGCGGAACCGCGCGCGGCCGAACTTCTCGCGGCGCGCGAACTGGGCACGACGCCGCTGCTTGACGACCTGCGCGAACTGTGTGACCGCATTGGCGGTCGGCCGACCGGCTCCCCGGCCTGCGAGCGCGCGGTGGACTGGGCGGTGGCCCGCTTCCGCGCCGCAGGCGTGAATTCCGTGTGGACCGAACCTTACACCATCCCCGGCTCCTGGGCGGGAGGTCATGATGAGGCGGAATGCCTGGCGCCCGTGGAGTTCTCGGTCCGCGTCGCCGCATCGCCCTCGACTGCTCCGACGCCGGGCGGGCAAGCCCTGGAGGCTCCCCTCGTGAATGCCGGGGACGGCAGCCGGGAGGCTTTCGCGCGCCTGGGCGACGCGGCGCGCGGCTCGATTGCCCTGGTGCTTTCGCCGGAGATGAAGACCGAAGCCGATCTGTTTGCCGAGTATATGCGCGACGGTCCGCTGCTGGCGGCGGCCCAGCGGGCCGGCGTGGCAGCCTTGCTTGTGCAGTCCGCGCAGCCGCGCCTGCTGCTCTACCGCCACCCCATGGGGTTGGGAGGCGAGGTCGTTCCCCTTCCTGTGGCTATCGTCGCACGCGAGCACGCCGCGCGACTGGCGCGCCTCGCGGACCGCGGGGCGGTCCGATTGCGGCTGGACCTTCCCAGCCGCGTGGGTGGCCCCTTTGAAGCGCGCAACGTGGTGGCGGAAATTCGCGGTCGCGAGAAGCCCGAGGAGATTGTTCTGATCGGGGCGCACCTGGATTCCTGGGACCTGGGCACCGGTGCGGAGGACGACGGCGTGAATGCCGCACTGGTCATCGACGTCGCGCGCAGCTTCCAGGCCCTGGGCCTGGTGCCGCGCCGCACCGTCCGCTTTGTGCTCTTCACGGGCGAAGAACAGGGCATGCTCGGCTCGGAGGCGTATGTCCTGCGGCACGCCGCGGAAATCAGCCGTCATGTCGTCATGATCGAATTCGACACGGGCTCCGGCCGCATCACGGGCTTCTATCTGAACGGCCGCGAGGATCTGCGCCGGCCCATTGACCAGGCACTCGACGCGGTCGCGGGCCTCGACGCTGCCGACGATACCTTGGAGGCCATCGATGGCACCGACAACTTCGATTTCCTCATCTCGGGAGTTCCCAACCTGGTCGGCAGGCAGGAGTGGGCTCCCTACCTTCCCAATTACCATGCCGAGTCAGATGTTTATGAAGTTGTAAATGGCCGCCAAGCTAGGACGAACGCCGCTCTCGCCGCGGTGCTGGTGTGGGGACTGGCGGAACGTCCCGAGCCTCCCGCGCCACACCAGACGCGCGCAGAAGTGGAGAAACTTCTGCGCGACACGGAGCTGGATGAGCAGATGAAGGGTCTCGGCCAGTGGGATGACTGGGTGGCGGGAAAACGCGGCGTAAGCAAGTAAGAGGCAGCGAGCGGAGGTGGCGCGCCCAGCCCGATTCCTCAGCACGCGGCGCGATTCTCTTCGGGCGGCCCTTCCCTTCCGGGGCGAGGACTTCGGGTCAGGGTTGCTCAACTCACCCCGTAGAAATCGCCTGCCATACGATATCTTGGGCCTCTCCGGAAATTTACGCAGCAGGTTGCATAGCCCTCAGAACTATTTTCGTTTGTCCCCCCATTGCCCCTTGACCCGCAATTCGGTGCTTTTCTAAGATGGGATGCAACCGGGGTCTGAGTCGAGACCCCAACCAAGGCGTCTCATGGGTTGTGAGACGAAAGGAGTGCTGATTAGTAGGGGAACGGTTCCGGCGGAAATTCCAGCCTCCAGCAATTCGTCTGTGGGCTGGACCTGGCGGTCGATCGGACCGCTGGAAGGGTTCCCTGAAGGTTTCCGGACGGTGGTGCGGCGGGTGAGAGCAAACCTATGAGGGGCTCCTCTCCCCCGCTCACCACTTTCGGAGCGTCGACTGGCTGAACGGTTAGGGGCCTCCCTGCCTCCCTAGGGAGGCCCATTCTTTTCGAAGATGGATCCTGTCTGCTGTACGCGAGCCATCGAACCCCCCTTTCCCGGCAAAAGCCTGAAGAATCGGAAAAACTCGCAAGGAAGCCTTGCGGCATCGGCGGGGTTGCTATATACTGCTTTGTGATGTTCAGGACTTACGCCAAGTCGTTTTGGTACTTTCGTTACCGGTTTTGGGGCTTTGCTCCAAACCGGTAGAGTGGCGTTGGTCTGAACGGGAAAAAGAAATCGAAGTAAGGCCAGCCCACTTCCAGCGAGTGGGCTTTTTTCGTTTTGGGAGGAGGGCGGCAGCAATGATTATCTCCATGAAACCGAATGCCACCAAAGAGCAGATCGAGCATGTCTGCGAGCGGATCCGCGAATTTGGCTACAAGGTTCACTCCATCCAGGGCGAAGAGCGCGTGGTGATCGGGGTGATCGGAGTGGGCGATGTTACTGCCTGCCTGGAAGCGATCGAAGTTGCCCCCGGTGTTGCGAGCGCTATGCGGATTTCCTCACCCTTCAAATTTGTGAGCAAGGAATTCAAGCAGGAGCGCACCCGAATTCCCATAAACGGCGTCTCGATCGGGGGCGATCAGTTCGTGGTCATGGCCGGCCCCTGCTCGGTGGAGAGTGAGAAGCAGATCATGGACGCGGCGGAGTTCGTGGCCTCCGTGGGCGGGAAGATCCTGCGCGGCGGTGCTTTCAAGCCCCGCACCTCCCCCTACGACTTCCAGGGGTTGGAAGTTGAAGGCCTGAAGTTGCTGGCCAAGGCGCGCGCGGCCACCGGCCTCGCCATCGTCACGGAGGTCATGGGCGAGCCGGACCTGTCGCTGGTGGCCGAATACGCGGACATTGTGCAAGTGGGCGCGCGCAATATGCAGAACTTCGCACTGCTCAAGCTGCTGGGCCGCTGCCGTCGGCCGGTGCTGCTAAAGCGCGGCATGAGCTCGACCATCAAGGAATTGCTGATGTCGGCCGAGTACATCACCGCGCATGGCAATCCTAACGTCATACTGTGCGAGCGCGGCATCCGCACTTTTGAGACCGCCACCCGCAACACCTGCGACATCTCCGCCGTGCCGGTGCTCAATGAGGTGACCCACCTGCCGGTGATCGTGGACCCCAGCCACGCCGCGGGCCGTCAAAGCTTGGTGCCGGCGCTGGCGCGCGCGGCAGTGGCCATCGGCGCGGACGGCTTGCTTGTGGAAGTCCACCCCTGCCCGGAAAAAGCCATGAGCGACGGCGCACAATCGCTCAGCTTCCCACAATTCCAGGCCATGATGGGCGAACTGAATCCATACCTCGCAATTTGGAAGCAGGCGCGTGCCACGCAGAATGCCGCGGCGGCGGTGTAACAGGCTGCCCCGTCTTGTGGTTAGAGGATCAAAAACTGCACCACGAAGAGTGCGGCGAAGATATAAGTGAGCGTGGGACATTCGCGCCAGCGCCCGGTGGCAAGCTTGCCGACGGCGTAGGAGATGAGCCCGAAGGCGATGCCATTGGCCACGCTAAAGGTGAGCGGAATTCCCACCAGCACGAGGAAGGCAGGCAGGTATTCGGTGGGGTCATCCCATTTGAGCTCGCGCAGGGTCTTGAGCATCATGGAACCCACCACAATCAGGGCGGGCGCGAGCGTGGGATAGAGCACCGCCGCGCCGACCTTGACCCCGCCGCCAATCATAGACGCCAGCGGGCTGAAGAATAGGGAAGCCGCCAGCAGCAGGCCGGTCACCACGCTCGCCAGGCCGGTGCGCGCGCCGTCCGAAACTCCTGCGGCGGATTCGATGTAGCAGGCGATTGTGGAAGTTCCCAGGGCCGCGCCCACTGTTGTCCCCACGGCGTCGGAGAAGAGCGCGCGATCGACGCGCGGCAATTTGCCATCCCGCAGCAAGCCGGCCTGCTGCCCCACACCCACCAGCGTTCCCACCGTGTCGAACAGCGCTAGGTAGAACAGCACAAAAATCGCCGCGCCGAAGCGCGCGGGCGAAACGCCGAGCAGGCCGTGCAGATCGAATTTCCAGAACGTCGGCGTGAGGTGCAGTTGAGCCGAAAATATTCCCTGATAATGCACCAGGCCGAAAAGGGCGGCGAGGACGGTGGTCGAGAGAATGCCGATTAGGATGGCGCCGCGCACCCCGAACCCCAGCAGCACCAGCATTAGGAGCACGCCCAGGACGCTCACGAACACGACGGGTTGCCGCAGATTGCCCAGGCGCACGAGCGTACCCGGCGAGGGGGCGACCAGCCCACCAAACTGGAGTCCGATGAACGTGATGAAAAGGCCGATGCCCGCCGCGATGCTGCACTTGAGGGATCCGGGAATGGAGTCCACGATTTTCGCGCGCAGGCCGGTGAGGGTGATGGCGGCGAAGAAGAGCCCCGCCAGCAGCACCGCGGCGAGCGCCTGCTGCCAAGTAAGGCCGAACCCCAGGGGAACGGCGCCGCAAAGCGTATAGACGAAAAAGAAGTTCTCGCCCATACCCGGCGCAAGCGCCACGGGGTAATTCGCCGCGAGCCCCATGAGCAGCGTAGCAGCGGCCGCGGAAAGACAAGTGGCCGTGAGCACCGCCTGGAAGTTCATTCCCGCCAGCGTCAGCACACCCGGCTGCACAAAGATGATGTAAGACATCGCGAGGAAGGTGGTGATGCCGCCCACGATCTCGCGCTGAATGGTGGTGCCGTGTTCGGCGAGCTTGAAGAAAGTTGCGATGCGGTTCATCAAAGGGTCCGGAATTCAGCAGTCAGCTTTCAGCCGCCCAGCAGGCGGCGCAACTGTTTTGCCTGACCCGGATTCTTTCGCAGCATGATGCTGCGCAGCCGGCGGAATTCGTCGGCGTCGATCTTCTGCACCGTGCCGCGCCCGCGTTGTGGGCTGAAGGCCAGAATGTGATCAAGGTCCGGCTTGCGAGTGAGAGGACTCTCGAGGCGTACGGCCTGGCGCGGCGGGCAGAAATCGACCAGCGACCCCCGGCCGGCGTCACGGCCATTGGAAGCAGCACGGGCCACGCCCACCGCTTGCTTGCGATCGACCTCATAGCACAGAAAAAGGTCTCCGCGCTTTACTTCTTCGCGCAGATAGCGCAGGCTCGAGGCGCTGCGAATCCAACCTTCGTCACCCATGGCGCAGACGCCACGGGTGCGAGCGCGGAAATATTGGTCGAATTCCCACCCGCGCTTGGTGTTGATCTTAAATACCCAAACCCGCATGGTTTCGTGATGGCCGTGCCGAGTATTCAACAAACTGCCAGGGCGGCGGCATCTTTCAGACTTCCACGACGCGCACCATGCGCACCGCAGCGACGGCACGGATTTCCTCCACCACCTCGTTGGGCACGCGATTGTCAACATTCACCAGGCCGATGGCCTGCTGGGTTTGCGGATTACGTCCCAGGGCAAAGGTGGCGATATTGATCTTGCGGTCGCCGAGGATTGTGCCCACCCGCCCGATCACGCCCGGCACGTCCTGGTTGCGGATAAAGAGGATGACGCCACGCAGAGGCGCTTCGATATCGATTTCGTTGATGCCCAGGATGTGCGGCGTGCCGCGCAGGCCCACCATGCCCAAAGCGGAAGCGGATTCAGTTTCGGTGGTCAGAGCGATCCCCAACGAGTTGGAGAACGCCGCGCGCCGCGCGCTGCGCACTTCCGTTACCTCCAGGCCGCGTTGCTGCGCGAGCGTCCCGGCGTTGACCAGGTTCACGGGCCGGGAGAGCACGTGCGAGAGGATTCCCTTGAGCACGGCGTTCTTCACCAAGTGCGTGTTCAGTTCCGCCAACCCGCCGTCGTAACTGATACGCACCTCGCGGATTCTTTCACCGGCGATCTGCGCCAGAAACGCCCCCAGTTTTTCACCGAGCTGGATGTAAGGTTCGAGTTTCTTGAATTCCTCGGCGGAAATCGCCGGCATGTTGACGGCATTGCGCGCCACGCCCAGCCGTAGATAGTCGCGCACCTGCTCGGCAATGCGGATGCCCACGATTTCCTGGGCCTCTTCCGTCGAGCCCGCGATATGGGGCGTGGCAATGACGTTCGGGTGGTTCACCAGCTTCAGGTCGCGGGGCGGTTCGGATTCGAAAACGTCCAGCGCCGCGCCCGCCACGTGCCCGCTCTCGAGCGCTGCGAGTAAGGCGCTTTCGTCGATCAGTTCGCCGCGGGCACAGTTGATGATGCGCACGCCAGGCTGGGTCAGCCCGAGCGTCCGAGCGTTGAGCAGATGGTGAGTCTCGGGCGTGGCGGAGGCGTGCAGGCTAAGGAAGTCAGCCGCCTTCAGGACCTCCTCCAGCGAGACCAGCTTCAAATCCAACTCGCCTGCCAGAAGGGATGAGACATAGGGGTCGTAAGCGACGATCTGCATTTCCAGCGCTCTCGCAAGGCGTGCGACTTCCGACCCGATCTGGCCGAGCCCGACCAGGCCCAGCGTCTTGCCGCGCACCTCCATGCCCTGGAGCTTCTTCTTCTCCCATTGACCTTTCTTCATGGAGGCGTCTGCCTGCGGAAGGCGCCGCGCCAGCGCCAGCAGCATCGCCAGCGTGTGCTCAGCCACGCTCACGGCATTGCCGCCCGGCGTGTTCATCACCACCACGCCTTTCTGCGTCGCGGCGTCCAGGTCCACGTTATCCACGCCCACTCCGGCGCGGCCGATCACGCGCAGCCGTCCGGCATTCTCGAGGAGTTGGAATGTGACCTTCGTGGCGCTCCGCACGATGAGCGCATCCGCGTCGCGGATCTCTTCGGCCGCCGTCGCCCCCGCCTTCTTGGGCAGGAAGACGATGTTCCAGGATTCTTCCTGCCGCAGGATTTCCACGGCACTTTCAGAAACGTTATCAGCAATCAGGATTTTCATGGTCATGATTCCCAGTACAAGGAGATGATTTCAGCCAGCCGTACAAGCCCCGGTGACGAACCCTTCGGGATTTCCCTGCTGAATCCAGAAGGCTTTCGCTGTCATCCCACCTCCTCACTGTCATCCTGAGTCCCGGTTCTTTTGGGACGAAGGGTCTGCATTTGTCTTGGTCACTGAGAACCCATGCAGATCCTTCGCTACGCTCAGGATGACAGCGAATGGACTCGGGATGACAGCGAACAGACCCAGGATGACAGCGCGGCCCCTGTCACGCCGCGCGACGCAAGTAGACTTCTTCCACAGCGCGCACGCCGGAGCCGAGCTCTACTTTCTGCCCCAACTTCAGCAGCACAATTTCCAGCGCCGCGAAGAGCGCGAACAAATCGAAAATGTCGTAATAACCCAGATGCGCCAAGCGGAAGATCTGGCCCTTCATGCTGCCTTGGCCGTTGGCGATAACCGCACCAAAGCGCGTGCGCAATTCCTTGACGATGGCGCCGGAGTCCATACCGGCGGGAGCGCAAATGGCCGTGGCGGCGTTGGCCGGCGAGCTCTGCGCGAAAAGTTTCAGCCCCAGCGCGTCAGCCGCAGCGCGCGAGGCTTCCGCCAGCAGCGCGGCGTTCGCGATCAGGTTCTCGCGGCCAATCTTCTGAATGTACTCAAGCGCCGCATGCAGGCTGATGATGAGTGTCGTGGCCGGCGTGTAAGCCGTCTCGCCCTTCGCTTGGTTCTTGCGCTCCTTCGCGAAATCGAAATAGTAGCGGGGCAGCTTGGACTTCGCGATCAGCCCCCAGGCCTTTTCGCTGACACTGGCAAATGCCAGGCCGGGCGGAATCATCACCGCCTTCTGCGAGCCGCCAATCACGATGTCGAGCCCCCACTCCGCGATGCGCAGCTCGGATGTGCCCAGGCCAGTGATGGCGTCAACCACCAGCGCGGTTTCGGGATAATTCTTTACGGCTTCGCCGAGCGCACGCACGTCGTTCATCACGGCAGTGGAAGTTTCCGTCGCCTGGATGAACACGGCGCGGAAGGGCCCGCCGCTCGCGAGCTTTTGCTTCATCTCGTCCATGTTCACCGGCTGGCCGTAGGGCGACTCGACTTTGACCGCCTCGATGCCGTAGGCCTGCGCGAGTCCCAGCCAGCGCTCGCCGAACTTGCCGGCGGTCCCGAACAGAATGCGCTCGCCCGGCGAGAGGAGGTTGGTCAGGGAGCCCTCCATGGCGCCGGTGCCGGAGCTGGCGAAAATCAGCACGTCGTTCTGCGTATCGTAGTAGTACTTCAGAAGGGCAAGCGTTTCCGTCATGACTTTCCGAAACGCTTCGGTGCGATGGTGAACGTTGGCTGCCGTGAGCGTGCGTGCCTGCGCCTCCATCAGCAGCGGAGTGGGGCCGGGAGTGAAGAGTCTTTCCTTGATTATTCCAGGCATGAAGGCGTTTCCTTTTTCGAATGGGATGTGACTTCGGAAGAACCTTGTCAAAATTGGCGCCGTCTACTGAAAGTCCAGGACGGCTGGAGCCGAAGCGACACAGCATAGGAAAGGGACTGTCAATTGTCAAATCAATTCCCTTTATAGGAGTACGTGCACATGGTCGTCCCCGCGGAGACGCCGTAGCCGGTGGCGTGCTCCCCTCGCCAAGGCTGCGATCTCCGCCATCCTCCTATCACTCTTGCACTTTAGTCCCACAGGGGCGACACGATCTACCAGGGCTACGCTACTAGGGGGAAGCCTTCCTTGACAACCCTCACATGCGGGTTATAATTTATGCTTTGCGCTTACGAGGCTGGGGTGCGCATAACCCTTGCAGAACTTGAGCTCCACCGGGTCATTGCCTCTGAGGACTTCGCTCCCGGCGTGTTGGATTATCGGGACACCCAGTTCCGGCAATGCGCGCCCCTCAAGATCGACGTTACGGCGGAACTCCTAGCGGGCGAAATTCGGATTCGCGGGCACCTTGCGACCCGTCTGGAAGCCAGTTGCGACCGCTGCCTGGGGCCGGTCGAGATTCCGGTGAGCCGTGATTTTGACCTCTTCTACCGGCCGCTGGAGACCATCGCCAAGGAAGAGGAGGTCGAAATCGCCGCGGACGAGCTGGAAATCGGCTTCTACTCCGGGGATGGAGTTGAGCTGGCGGACGTGGCCACGGAGCAGGTATTTCTGTCTCTGCCCATGAAGGTGGTTTGCCGGCCCGAATGCCGGGGTTTGTGTCCAAGGTGCGGGGTGAATCGGAATCTTGTATCGTGTGATTGTTCGCACTCGCCGGAAGATTCTCCCTTTGCTTCGCTCCAGGGAGAGTAATGCGGAGTGGCTGGGAGGGACGCTTCCCACCCGAGCCGTTCCGGTCGAAAATCCAGCAGCCAGGGGTGACTGCCTGGCGGGCAGCATTGGTGGGTCCCCGCGCAGCATTCCGTATCGAAAGAAAGAAGAGCAACCATGCCGAATCCCAAACGACGACATTCCAAAGCGCGACGGAATCGCCGGCGGGCGCACGATCATCTGGCGGCGCCTGCCATGGCCGAGTGCCCGCACTGTCACGAGAAGAAGCTGCCTCACCAGGTATGCCCGCACTGCGGTTATTATCGCAGCCGGGAAGTGGTGCTGGTGGAGGAATCCGCTTAGGGTGTCAGGCGATGACCCTCGGCAGCTCGACTCGGCGCGACCGTCTCTTCCCGCGCCGGCCCTATTCCACCGATTGAACTGACCACGATGCGACGTATTGCTGTTGATGCCATGGGCACCGACTCGGCGCCGGAGCCGGAGATTGCAGGAGCGATCGAGGCCGCGCGGGCGGGATACGCGGAGGTCTTGCTGGTCGGGCCGGAAGACCGCCTCAGCCGCGGGCTCAGCCGCCGTGAGGCGCGGGGCCTGTCCATCGAGATCGTCCATGCCAGCGAAGTGGTCACCATGCAGGACCGAGCGACCAAGGCCTTTCGCGCCAAGCGGGACTCCTCCTTGCGGGTAGCGGCCCGCTTGGTGCACGAGGGCAAGGCCGACGGCATGATCAGTGCCGGCAACACGGGCGCCGTGATGACCACCGCCAAGATTGTGTTGGGGGCGCTGGAGGGCGTGGACCGCCCCGCCCTGGCGCAGGTTTTCCCTACCTCCAAGGGCACTGCCGCCGTGCTGCTGGATGTGGGTGCGAACGTCGATTGCAAGCCCCAGCACCTAGTTGAGTTTGCGGTGATGGGTGAGACCTACTATCGCGTCATTTTCGGCGTGGAGCGCCCGCGCCTCGGTCTGCTTTCCATCGGCCAGGAAGAGCACAAGGGGAACGACCTCACCCGCGAGGCCCTGGCTCTGCTCAAGCAGCTTCCCGTGAAATTTGTCGGCAACGTGGAAGGCCGCGACCTCTATAACGGCAGTGTGGAAGTGATCGTTTGCGACGGCTTTATCGGCAATGTGGCCTTGAAGATCAGCGAAGGGCTTATCGAAGCGGTCTTCAGTCTCCTGAAGGATGCTCTTTCCAGCACGCTCTCCTCCAAGGTGGGCTACGTGCTGGCCCGGAAGGCCTTTAGGAATTTCAAGAAGCGGATGGATTATTCCGAATACGGTGGCGCGCCGTTGCTGGGCGTAAAAGGGGTGTGCATTATCTGCCATGGCGGTTCGAACTCCAACGCCATCAAGAATGCCATCCGGGTCGCGGCGGAATTCGCAGCCGGAAAAGTAAACGAGAAGATTGAACGCGACTTAGCGCTTGCTTCCCTCGGAAATCCCCAGGCGTAACCAAGGGTTCCCGATTCAGTCCGCGTTCCCTCCGTCTAAAGAAACTGAATCACTGAATCAGTGAGCCACTGGGTCAGTGAATTATTGACGAGATTAGGATTTCACGAACCACCGATTCAGTGATTCACTGACTTACTGATTCAATTCCAGGAGTTTCTATGTGTGCAGCAGGCGTGCTAGGAACGGGCTCGGCCTTGCCGGAAAAGGTAATCACTAATCAAGATTTAGAGAAGCTGGTGGATACCAGCGACCAGTGGATCACCGACCGCACCGGCATCAAAGAGCGTCGCCAGGCTGCCCCACATGAAACGACCTCGTCCCTTTCCGTGCTGGCTTCGCGCAAAGCTCTGGAGAAAGCGGGAATCAAGGCGAAGGATCTCGACCTGATCATCTGTTCTACGATTTCGCCCGACATGCCGCTGCCCTCGACCGCAGCGCTCGTTCAGTCCGCGCTCGGCGCGAGCGGTTGCTGCGCTTTCGACCTGGCCGCGGCTTGCTCCGGTTTTCTTTTTGGCATGACCGTGGCGGAGCAATTCATCCGTAACGGGGCGGCAAAGTACGTGCTGGTGATCGGCGCCGAGTTGCTCTCGCGTTATCTCGACTACAAGGACCGCGCCACCTGTGTCATTTTCGGGGATGGCGTCGCCGCGGCGGTGTTCGGGCCGGTCGCGCCGCCCTCGGGAATCCTGGCGCACGAACTGCACACCGAAGGCCACTACGCCGATCACCTTTTCATCCCTGCCGGCGGCTCCGCCCTGCCCGCTTCCTGCCATACAGTCGAACAGGGCGCGCACTACATCAAGATGCGGGGCAATGAGCTTTTCAAGGTGGCGGTTCGCAGCATGGAAGACGTCTCGCGCCAGGTGCTGAAGAAGGCCGGTCTCCAGGCGGCCGATCTCGACCTTTTCATCCCCCACCAGGCGAATCAACGCATTACGGAGGCAGTCCGCGAGCGCCTGGGCGTGCCCTCCGAAAAGGTCTTTTCCAACATCAGCAGCGTCGGCAACACCTCCTCGGCCTCCATCCCCATTTGCCTGGATGAATGCGCGCAAAGCGGCCGCCTGAACAAGGGCGACCTGGTGCTGATGTCCGCCTTCGGCGCAGGCGTCACGTGGGGAGCAGTGCTGATGCGGTGGTGAGGAACTGAGTCACGGAGTCAGTGAGCCACTGAATCCGTGAATTCGGCTCCGCCCGTTGGGCAAGGTAATCAATCACCGATTCGCTGACTCAGTGATTCAGTATGAGGAAGGTCCCCGCTGCCTAAGGTAGCTTTCCTGTTTCCCGGTCAAGGTTCTCAATATCCCGGCATGGGGCGGGAGTTGGCGGAGAATTATGCCTGCGCGCGCGCTGTATTCGAGGAAGCCGACCAAGCCCTGGGCTTCGCGGTCTCCGAGCTCTGCTTTGAGGGCCCGGCGGAGGAACTGCAGCTTACCGCCAACACCCAGCCCGCGATTCTCGCCGCTTCCGTGGCTGCCGCAAGAGTCTTGCGCGAAAGGGGCATTCTGGCTGATTATGTAGCGGGGCACAGCTTGGGAGAATACTCGGCCTTGGTGGCGGCAGGCGCGCTCGGTCTGGTTGATGCCGTGCGGCTGGTCCGCAAGCGTGGCCAATACATGCAGGAAGCAGTGCCGCTGGGCCAAGGCGCCATGGCGGCGATCCTGGGCCTGGACGGCGCCGCGCTGGAAGAGATCTGCCGCGAAGCCGCACAGGGGGAGGTGGTTTCCCCAGCGAATCTGAACTCACCAGGCCAGGTGGTGATTGCGGGGAGCGCCGCGGCCGTGGCGCGAGCCGTGGAGCTGGCAAAAGCGAGTGGCGCCAAGCGTGCTATCCTGCTCAATGTGAGCGCCCCCTTCCACTGCGCGCTGATGAAGCCTGCGCAGGACCGTTTGAGTGTTGACTTGGACGCGGCGGAATTCATCGACCCGCCCGTGCCGCTGGTGAACAATGCGGACGCCCAGGTGGTGAAGGCCGCCGCCGTGGTGCGCGAAGGGCTGAAGCGCCAGGTGACCGGTCCCGTGCGCTGGGAAGAGTCGATGCGGCGCCTGCGCGCGGAAGGTGTGGAGATGTTTGTGGAAGTCGGGCCGGGCAAAGTCCTCTCGGGACTGCTGCGGCAGATCGATCGCACTGCGGAGTGCCTGCGCGTCGAAGACGCCGCCACACTCAAAGAAGTAGTGGCGCGCCTCGGGCCGTGACCTCGCTGGTGTAGCGCCGCCGTGTCGGCGGCATCTCCCGGCAGGATGCCGGCGCTACGATGGAGCAATCCGCCAGGACAAGGAGCCGATGACCTTATGAAGAGTCTGGAAGGACGCGTAGCATTGGTAACGGGCAGCGCTCAGGGAATCGGTCGGGCCACGGCCTTGACCCTGGGAGAAGCTGGCGCGAGTATCGTTTTGGCCGACATACCCCGTCCCAAGCTCGATGAGACCTTGCAGGAATTCCAGCACCTGGGATACAAGGTGCTGAAGTGCGTCGTCGATGTCACGGACCCGGTGACCGTCCAGAAAATGGTGGAAGAGATCATCGCGGCCTGGGGCAAGATCGACATCCTGGTGAACAACGCGGGCATTACCAAGGATAACCTGGTGATGCGCATGAAGAGCGAAGATTGGGAAGCCGTCCTCAAGGTCAACCTGACCGGGGCATTCTCCTGCATCCGGGCGGCGCTTCCCTCCATGGTCCGGCAACGCTACGGGCGGATCATCAACATCGCTTCCGTAGTGGCGCAAATCGGAAACGTGGGCCAGGCGAACTACATCGCCTCCAAGGCGGGCATCATTGGCCTGACCAAGGCGGTAGCCGCGGAAGTCGCCCGGCGCAACATCACCGTGAACGCCGTCGCTCCCGGCTTTATTGCCACGGCCATGACGGAGGGTCTGCCCGCGGAAATCAAGGAGAAGATGTTAGGCGTGATTCCCCTGGGCCGCATGGGCACCGACCGTGACGTGGCGAACGGCGTGCTTTTCCTGGCCTCGGAGGAAGCGAGCTATATTACGGGTCACGTACTCAATATTAACGGCGGTATGTACATGGCCTAGTGAGTAAGGCTCTGGGACTACGCAGCGCTTGACGCTAGCCCATAGCGACGTTAGAATGAGCGCCCCCATGTGACTTGAGGAGGATAGACTGATGGCTTCGCCCGAAGAGAAGGTGAAACAGATTATTGTGGAGCAGCTCGGGGTGGACGAGTCGGAAGTTACCCCCACCGCGCATTTCGTCGACGATCTCGGCGCTGATTCGCTCGACATCGTGGAACTGGTGATGGCGTTCGAAGAGGCGTTCGAAATTGAGATCCCGGACGAGGACGCGGAGAAGATCGCGACCGTCAAGGATGCGGTTGATTACATCCAAGCCCACGTGAAATCCTCGAAGAACTGACCAGCGCAGGGCAGGTCTCCACAGGAGGAGCACAGCTTGACGCGGAGAGTTGTCGTGACCGGTGTGGGTTTGCTTACCGCCGTCGGCCTCGACACGGTGGAGTCGTGGCGCAATCTCCTGGCCGGCAAGAGCGGCGTCAAGCCCATCACGCATTTTGACACCACCGGCTTCGCCGCGACCATCGCGGCGGAAGTGAAAGGATTCGACCCGCTACAGTTCATCGAAAAGAAAGAACTGAAGAAGATGGGCCTCTTCATTCAGTTCGCTCTGGCGGCCGCCCAGCGGGCCCTGGCGCAGTCAGGACTCCAGATCACTCCCGGCATCGCCGAGCGCGTGGGTGTCCATATCGGCTCGGGCATCGGCGGGTTCGATGTCATCGAGCGCGAGCACACGGCGCTGCTCGAGGGCGGCCCGCGCCGGATCTCCCCCTTCTTCATTCCCGCTTCCATCGTCAACCTCGCCGCCGGCCACGTCTCCATCCGCCACGGCGCCAAGGGACCGAACTCCGCCACCTGCACCGCCTGCTCTTCCAGCGCCCATGCCGTGGGAGATTCCTTCAAGCTCATCCAGCGCTCGGCCGCCGACGCGATGATCTGCGGCGGCACGGAAGCGGCCATCACGCCCATGGGGGTGGGCGGGTTCGCCGCCATGCGGGCGCTCTCCACGCGCAATAACGAACCCGAAAGGGCCAGCCGCCCGTTCGATAAGGAGCGCGACGGCTTCGTGATTGGCGAAGGAGCGGGCATCCTCATCCTGGAAGGACTGGATTTCGCGCTCAAGCGGGGCGCGCCGATTCTCGGCGAAATCGTCGGCTACGGCATGTCGGGCGACGCCTTCCACATCACGCAGCCGGACGAGACCGCCGATGGCGCCGTGCGAGCCATGCGGATGGCGCTCGCGGACGCCGCGATTGCACCCACGCAGGTCAGTTACGTCAACGCCCACGGCACCTCGACACCTTACAACGATCGCCTGGAAACCCTGGCCATCAAGAAAGTCTTCGGCGAGCACGCCCGCAAGCTGGCCGTGAGTTCCACCAAGTCCATGATCGGCCACTTGCTGGGCGGCGCGGGCGGCGTGGAGGCGGGCATCACCGTGCTTGCCTTGCGCGACCAGATGCTGCCGCCGACCATCAATCTTGAAAACCCTGACCCGGATTGCGATCTGGATTACGTCCCCAACCAAGCCCGCCAAGCCGACGTCGAGTATGCCCTCTCCAATTCCTTCGGTTTCGGAGGGACGAACGCTGTGCTGATCATGAAGCGGTACGCGGAATAGACAGCTTCGTTTGGCCGAACCCTGCGACAGATTCTTTCCTCCCCGCATCGCTAAACCGCTGCACACATCTGCCAATTCGCTTATAATGACCCCGGCCAGATTTGTCCTCTGGCTATCCAAGACGCTAACTGTTCCATACAGGAGTGATTCGTCGCTGTGAAAATCGTCGTTTGCATCAAGCAGGTTCCTGCGCGTGACTCGGGGCTGCGGCTGAACGCCGAAGCCACTTGGGTGCAGCAAGCCGATCTCAGTTTTGAAGTCAACGAGCCGGATATTTACGCGCTCGAGGAGGGCCTGCGCCTGAAGGAGAAGCATGGCGGGGAAGTGGTGCTGGCCACGCTGGGGCCGGCGCGCGCCCAGCAGGCCATCAAGGAAGCCCTGGCCAAGGGCGCCGACCGCGCGCTGCATCTTGACGATCCCGCCTTCGCCGCGCTCGACGCCTTTGGTATCGCCCGCGCGCTCGCAAAGGCCATCGAGCGAGAGAAGCCCGACGTCATCCTGACCGGCTTGCAATCCGATGATTTCGGGTTCGCCCAGACCGGCGTGTTGCTGGCGGAGTTCCTGGGCCTCGCCCACTCCACGATCATCATGGAGATTCAGGCGGAGGGCGCCGCGTTGCGCGTCAAGCGCGAACTCGAAGGCGGCTGGTTCCAGTGGATTGACCTGCCGCGGCCCGCCGTACTCACCATTCAATCCGGCATCAACAAGCCGCGTTACGCGACGTTGAAAGGGATCATGGCGGCGAAGTCCAAGCCCGTTCAGAAACTCAATGCGGCCGCTCTCGGTTTGAGCGCGGAGGATTTGGCGCCGCGCTCCCGCATCACCCGGATCTATGTTCCGCCGAAGGCCGCCCACACCGAATTCTTCACAGGCAGCCCCAAGGAAATCGCCACCCGGCTCGTCGACAAGCTCAAGAACGAAGCGCGGGTGATTTGAGGTACAAGGAGGCTCACGATGTTCGTCCACATCTGGAGAATGCGCGCGCGCAAGAAGCGTGTGACGGATTACGAGAAGTTCGCCCGGCAAGTGACCCTGCCCTCGCTCAAGAAAATCGACGGTTGCCTCGGAGCTCATTTCGTCAAGATTCTCGAGGCGCGCAAGCCGGAATACCTGTGGCTGGTGTTCTGGAAAGACCACAAGGCACTGGAGCAGGCTCGCACCAACCCGATCTGGCGCGACCAGAGCAAGAAGTTCGAAGCGGGCAAGTTCCATAAGTCAATTCCTATCGAACTGGTCTGCGAGAGTTTTGATTCCTTCGGTGTCCCCGCGGAAAAACCCAAGCGGGCGGTGAGGACGGCGAGGGTGGTAAGGCCCAGAAAAGTGAGAGACGCCGCGCAGCCCGAGGCGGCCAAATCCGGCGCAACGGAATCGCCTGGCACGGCGCTCCCGGGCCCCACGCCGGAAGGCGAGTAGGTAGGCAAGTTGAGTTTGCCGCCCTCTCCTCGGGGGCCGAAGAATCGCCGGGGCGGAGCCCTTCGCTGTCATCCTGAGTCCTTCGCTGCCATTCTGTGCGAAGCTAAGAATCTCGCTTTGTGTATTTTTATGAACACACGGATCAACTATGTCTGACCACATTTTGGTTTTCGCAGAACACCAGGGCGGAAAGCTGACCCGCCCGACCTGGGAGGCGCTCGCGGCCGGCCAGCGCCTGGCTCAGGATTTGGGAACAACCGTGAGTGTCGTGCTGCTGGGCTCGAGCCTCGCGCCGCTGGCCACGGCACTTGCCGCCGTCGCCGTCCAGGAAGTTCTGACGGTTGATTCCCCACTGCTCGGGGAATACACCGCCGATGGCTACTCGCTCGCTCTACGCGCCGTCATCACGCAGCAGAAGCCGCGCTTCTTCGTCTGCAGCCACACCTACCAGGTCCGCGACTTCGCGCCCAAGCTCGCGGCTTCCCTCGATCGCGGCCTGGTGAGCGACTGCTTGGGCTATCGCAACGAAGGCGGCAAGCTCGTCTTCGTCCGCCAGGTTTTCCAGGGGAAATACTCCGCTGACATCGAATTCGCAGGCGAGGCGCCCTACTTCCTCTCCTTTCAGGCCGCGGCGTTTCGCGAAGACTCCGTCGAGCGCGGCTCCAGCGCGGCCAAAATCACGCCCGTCGAGGTGGAACTCGCTGCGGACTCCATTCGCGCCAAGCCCGGTGAGCGCTTTCGCGAGGCCAAGCAGGCGATGGATTTAACCCAGGCGGGAATCATCGTCGCCGTGGGCCGTGGCATCAAAGCGCCGGAAAACCTCGAGCTCGCCAAGCATCTCGCCGCAGCCATGGGCGCGGAAATCGGCGCCTCCCGGCCCATCTGCGACAACGGCTGGCTGCCCATGGACCGCCAGATCGGCAGCTCCGGACAAACCGTGGCGCCCAAGCTTTACGTGGCGCTGGGAATCTCCGGCGCGATCCAACACATGGTGGGTATGAAGGGGTCACACACAGTGGTCGCGATCAATAAAGATAAGGAAGCCCCCATTTTCGAGGTTGCCACCTATGGAATCGTGGGCGACCTCTTTGAAGTCGTTCCCCCGCTGGTCGAGGAAATCAAGAAAGCAAAAGCGTAAGACGAGCCGGATGCAGGGTGTGCGCAGACGCCTTGCCGCGCCCTCGGGCAGAACCAGCCCGTTCGTTGACGATGCGTGGCCCCGACATCGCTTTCTGTGTTGGCGACCGTCAAGTAGCCAGCATCGGCTATGGCTAGGATGCGGTGACTGGGATATTGCACGTGTTCGTGAGGCGCGTGCATAAATGACAATGTACAGGCCACCCGTGGTTTACTGATGGGAACTGGATCCTCCCTGCGGTTTTCCTTTCGGGGACAGGGACGCCTCGATCTCCGCGACTTGTTGTCGAGCAGCGGATTGCCCCGGGTTCATGTCCAACTCGGTATGGAACTGTTCAAGCGCCCCCGGGAGGTCCCCTTTGAGCTTCAAGACGACACCGAGAGCGAAGTGGTAACTGTAGCCATTCGGCTGGAGCAGGATGGCATGGCGGATGGCCGCTGCCGCGTCGTCAAGGCGATTCATCTTGAATCGTGTCAAGCCCAAATAGAGAAACCCGACGGGCTTATTAGGGTCGATCTCGACCGCCTTCACGAAATAGCGCTCGGCCTTATCCAACTCGCCTAATCTGTAATACGTGTAGCCGAGATTATAGTTGGCGCCCCAGGATTCCGGATCGATCTCCAATGCCTCATCCAAAAGTTTGATCGCTCCCCCGTACTTGCCCATGTTGCCCAGGATGACAGCGTAGTAGAGCTTCGCGTAAACATTGTGAGGGGCGGCCAAAACGTTGTGCTGAGAGAAAACGAGATCGTTTTGGAAGTAAGCGCTCTGGCTCTCCGTGCTGTAGCCGAGCAGGACTGCAAGGCCCACGCAAGCCGCTACCGGGACTGCCGGCAGTCTCATGACTTTTGCGCGGCTGAGATGCCGGAGGGCGCACGCTGCGATTATGGCAAAACCGACCGAGGATAAATACAGGTAGCGGTCATGCGCGAAATCGCTTTGCACAAATAATCGAAGATCAAGAAAAGGAATGAGAGGCAATACCAGCCAAGTAGCAGCGAAGGCTATTTCTCGGGAACGCTTCGCCCACCACAGAACCATGCTGGCCGCTGCCACTACGCCTAGGGCCGGGAGTGCAAAGCTTTGAAAACCTGGGGAAGTTACTGCCGGAAGGTCGTAAAAAGTGCTCAGGCCTGTGGGCCAGACCAGGTGCTTCAGCCAAAACCAGAGAAGCGATGGCCAAGTGAAGATTAGCGTAGAGATGGGAAGAGGGGTCTCGGTGTGGCTGAAGCCTCTCAATGCGAAGACTCGTACTAGGAGGTACGGGCCAACCAAGAGAATGTATGGGGTCGCCGCCCAAAGTGCGCGCCTAATGCTCTGGAGCCTTGTTCCCGCCGGAGATGTCGCCGTCGACGGACGCCCATAGATCCATTCATACGCGAATATTAGGGCAGGCTGAACGATCGCGGCTTCTTTCACGAGTAAGGCGATAGCGTACAGTATTAGGGAAGGGAAGAACCATACCTTTTCCGCCTGACTGCGGGCTTTGAGATAACACAGGAAGGAAGCTATCAGGAGGATTGCCAGCAAAGCATCCGTCGATCCGGACACCCACGCCACCGATTCAATGTGGACCGGATGGAGTCCGAATATCAGAGCCGCCAGGGCCGCTGACCACTTTTCTTGGAGGAGACGGGCCGCCAGGAGATACACAAAGAAGGTAACGGCAAGATGGATGAAGATTGTCGCAAGGTGCCATGCCCACGCGTGGTTTCCGAACGCCATGTCATTGATTCGCAGCCAGACGAGGAACCCGGGCCGGTAGTAGTTCCCCGGCCCTTCCGGATTAACGCCTGCCCAGAAGTGCCTGGTGAAATACTGGGGAACATAGCGCCAGGAGTGGACTGCGGGATTTTCGACGATTATAGTTTGATCGTCATAGACGAACTTAAAACTCAGCGTTCGGCTGTACGCGGCAAAGGTACACAGGAGCCCGAAGGCCAGAAGAAGTCGAGGGCCGGCAGCCTTCGGTGCGGACCCCGATGGCCCACTTACGAGCTCGCTTTCGCTTCGCCCCGAATTATCGAGTTGTATGTACATTTTCTACTAAAAAGTCGATAGATTATCGTGAATTATCATGAAATATGTGTATTCTCTTGCAAGAAGCCTGAAAAATGGCATGACATATTGTCGTCCGCCTTTTGTTTTCATACACATAGTCGGATCGATCTTCATTTTTAGCATCTCTAGGGGTGAGCGCCCCTTTCGGAGCTTGAAAAGTACGCTGGTGAGCCGCCAATTGGGGCAGGCTGGGACGTCCTTTGCATGTGAACATCGCTTTTCGTCGTTCCAGGCCATCGGGATGGTGATTCTAGGGTGATCAATTCGCGACGCCTCATGGTGACCCTCGAGAGCGCGTTCTTCCCAAAACTACCCATCGTCGCCAAGCCTTGTGCGGCGGCAGGACCTACGCTAGCACCGCGTGCTTAGTTTGTCAATAGAGTTATTGTCTGTTTCGCCTACCGGTAGAGAAAATCGTAAAGCCAATGCGTCTAATTGTCTGATATCCCGCCGCCAGCAGAAGAAGTGGCTCGAAAAGCCGTCTCCTAGCATCCCTTGGCCGCCTGCATCCCAGCAAAAACCAGCGGATTGTACGCCTGACTTCACCGGTTAGAGGTGCAGAGTCTCGACGGCATTGCATGTGAAGGCACCCAGATGTATATTGCCGGCCGGACAATGAAAACTGAAATGCCGCCCTGACCGGAACCGTACTCTCGTATCCGCTTCAACTCTAGGGGGCCGGCGAGGAGTGAACTCTTGAACGAATGGGCCGAGCGGGCCAAGTTCTGGCGAACGATTCCACCACTTTCGACCGCCGTATTCCTGGCGGCCGTGTTCTGCTTGTTCGGTTCTGTCGGTTTTCTATTCACGGGCGTGATCCCCGACCTGGTATTGCCGCTGCAGACAGCTTTGGCGGTTCTAATTACGGGGGGATTTGCCGTCGGCTATGCCCTTGTTGCCACCCGGCATGCGCCGAGAGCTTTATACTTTCTTATTCCCTGTCACATTGCTGCCATCTCCTTGCTGCCCAGGCTGGATCATCGCGCTGCGGCGCGTTTCATTATCCCATTGGCCCTGAAACAGAAGATCTTGCTGGACAACATTGGAGCCATGGTACTGGTTGTAGGGGGATACATTCTGTTCATGATCTTCTTTCAGCGGGAGGGAAAGCGGTACTTCAAGGTCCATACCGAAATGAGGCTGGCCCGTGAAATCCACCGGGAGCTGGTGCCTTCCTTGGCATTGCAGATCGGAAAATTTGAATTGCACGGCGTTTCCCAGCCAAGCGGGGAGGTAGGCGGGGATTTGGTGGACGTCATCCCCGAGGGAAACCGATGGTTCGGCTATGTGGCGGACGTCTCAGGTCATGGGGTTCCAGCCGGCGTCATGATGGCCATGGTCAAGAGCGCCGTCCGCATGCATTGGGTTCAGGGTCAAAACGCATCCAGCCTGATGGAACCCTTGAACTCCGTGGTCAGAGCTGTGAGGGCGGAGGATATGTTTGTCACCTGCGCTTACCTGCAGTATGACGGCGGGACTATCCTCCGTTTTTCGCTGGCCGGCCACCTGCCCATACTCCATTTTCAGGCTGCCACCGGAATGGTGGCTGAACACTCCGTCCTCAACTTCCCTTTAGGCCTTTTTCCCCAACCGGCATACGAGACCTCGGAGATTCAGTGTTCCCCGGGCGACGTTCTGGTGGTTTTGACAGACGGCCTCACCGAAGTCTTTGACCGAAAGGGGACGGAACTAGGCTTGGAGCCTTTGAAGCAGGCCCTGCGGGAATCCGGCGCCGAGCCTCTGGAACAAATCTCGCTCAGCCTGCAACAAACGGCTCGCCGGCACGGACCTCCGTCCGACGACCAAACGATGCTCATCGTTCGCCGGCTGCCCGTTAACCGCGAATCTGCAACCTGATTCGCCTGACCTGCCGGATGCGGTGCAAGATGCTGCACCGGCCACTTGGGGGGACTCTGAGACCAGCTACTATCGGTTTGGCAGCCAGAAAGGAGCAACAATGCGTTGGTACCACTATGTATCGTATTTCTTCGGGGGCGCGTTCCTCGCGAACACCCTGCCCCATCTCGGCAATGGGATCTCGGGGCATGCCTTCCAGAGCCCCTTCGCATCACCACCCGGGGTAGGCTTGTCCTCCTCGACGGTCAATGTCCTCTGGGGCCTCTTCAACCTTGCCATCGGCTACCTGCTGGTCTGTCGTGTCGGCTGCTTCAACCTGCGCAAGACTCAGCACGTGCTCGTCCTCGGGGCGGGCATCCTGATCATGTCGCTCATGCTTGCCCACGCATTCGGACGATTCCACGGGGGGCTGTGAGCGTGCCTTGTCCAATGAGATCTGCTCCCGCCAGCCTGGGACCAATCGAGCACTGAATGCGGCGGAGCCGCAGGTTGCCGCCCACCGGGGCGGCCGTGATCTGGACGGCCCGGTTCGCTCAGGATGACAGACCGAAGGACTCAGGGTGGCGACGAACGGGTGCAGGACGTGTTCGAAACTCTGCTACAATCAATTCGACTATGCCTGACAAACCTGAACTCTTTGGCACCGATGGCATCCGCGGTGTGGCAGGGCAGTATCCCCTGGACCAGACCACGGTGTGCCAGATCGGCGGCGCGCTGGGGACCGTTCTCAAGGAAGCTACGGGTCAGCCGCGTGTCGTGGTAGGCAAAGACACGCGCGAATCGAGCGAATGGATTTCCCTTGCTCTGGCCCGTGGGCTGGCCGCGGCCGGCACGCAGGTGGTTGACGCCGGGGTGATCACCACGCCAGGCGTGGCCTTCCTGACCCGTCACCATGGGTTTTCCGCCGGGGTAGTGGTCTCGGCCTCGCACAATCCTTACGAAGACAACGGCATCAAGATTCTCTCAAGTGCGGGAACGAAACTTGCGGAGGCGGAGGAACTTGAAATCGAGCGCCGGCTGGCGACGGAATTGCCGGCTGCGCCGGAGAGTGCGGTGCAGTTTTCTCCCGGCCTCGTCCACGATTACGTGGAATACCTGGCAAGCCTGGTTCCAGCGGGATTGACGGTTGCAAAATACCGGCTGGTGGTGGACTACGCCCACGGCGCCGCGAGCCGCGTGGCGCCCTTATTATGGGATCGTATGGGGATGACCACGCACACCCTGAATATGGAACCCAACGGCCGCAATATCAATCTGCATTGCGGTTCGCTCCATCCCGAGTCGATGGCCGAGGCGACTAAAGCCCTGGGTGCTGACCTGGGGGTGGCCTTGGACGGCGACGCCGATCGCGCCATCTTCTCGACCGCCGAGGGCCGCTTGGCGGACGGCGACCACGTGCTCTACGCGATGGCTCCCTTCCTCGATCGACATGGGAAACTCAAAGGGCGTGCGGTGGTCGGCACGCTGATGACGAACCTGGCGTTGGAATTGGCGCTGGCCCGGCGCGGCATCGGGCTGCGGCGTACCACCGTCGGTGACAAGTACGTGCTCGAGGAAATGCTGCGCTCCGGAATCTCACTGGGCGGCGAGCCTTCCGGGCACATCATATTTGCTGACCTCTCGCTGGCCGGCGATGGCCTGATCACGCTGCTGGAAGTGCTACGACTGCTGGCTGAAACCGGGGAGTCCCTCGGTGCGTTGGTGCAGGGCCTCAGGCCTTTTCCCCAATTGATCCGCAACGTGCGCGTCCGGGAAAAGCCGCCGCTGGAGTCCATTCCCGGCATCGCGCGGGCGATCCAGCAATGCCAAGGTGAGCTGGGGGAGCGGGGCCGCATCGTCGTGCGCTACTCCGGCACAGAGCCCCTGGCGCGCGTGATGGTGGAAGCCGAGGAGGCGGAAGCCGTGCGGAATCACACCGCGCGCATTGCCGGAGCCATCGACTCCGCGCTCGGGCTGCGCGCCGGCCCCTAGTCGATTCGGTGGAAGCCCACCGCGCGCTGGAGATGCGTCGTGGGGGAGGATGACATGCGGACGGCTCTGCTCGTTCCTGCCTTTCTGGTTCTCGTTTTCCGTCCCGCCCAAATGCATGCGCAGGAAGTGCTGACCTCCGCCAACCTGCCCGACTTTCTCTCCCGATTTGTGCAGAACTTTTCCTTTGTGGAGGAGGCCTACACGGATTTCGCCAAAGAGAACCTGCCCGTGCGCGACACGCAGGGCCAACCGCTCGCCCGGCGGTCCCTCGAAGACCGCCGCGGCGTGATCTCCGCGCTGCGCCGAAGTTCCCCCGAAGTCGCAGCTCATCCGCAAAGCCTGGTGAGCGTGATGAAGATAGTCTTCCAGACGGAAGAGTTAGCCGACGACCTGTTTGACCTGGCACAGGTAGCCTATGATAACGACCGGGAGGAGCTGGGCAGGCGGCTGGCGGTGGCCGAGAAAACCATGGAGCATAACAAGGACCTGCTTGCCACCTATCTGCTTTCCCTTGCCGCCGAGAAGGAAGAACGGCTGAAACAACTGGAGAAGGAGAATGCTGAATTGCAGCTTCGCATCAAGCCATCGACGCCCTGACTGCGCTGGCCTCAGGGGCGGATGGTGTCGGGGTTGAGACCTTAGCAACCCGGTAACAATGGATTTCATCCAACCGCTCTGAAACGAGCCAGCAGCAAAGGATGGCGCACCATGAAAGCAACCACCCTGTTCCTCTTAGCGGTGGCGTTGGCGCTTCCGGGTTTGGCCCAATCACCTCAGACCCCGGCTGGAGCCACCGAGCAGCCGCAGCCCTCGGCACAACCCCAAGCTCCGGCCCCGGACACGCCGCCCCCACCGGCCGCGGCCCCGGCGCCGCCTGACAATTCCAAAATCGTGGTGCCTGCGGAGACGAATATTCCTCTGGTCCTAAACAGCACCGTCAATTCACGCACTGCTTACGTGGGCCAGCCTATCTACTGCGAGACAATTTACCCGATCACGATCGGTAACCGCATGGTGATCCCGGTGGGAAGCTCCGTGAAGGGTGCGGTCACCCAGGTGATCCGGCCCGGCCGCGTCAAGGGCCGGGCGCAGGTCGGCTTGCGGTTTGAAGAGCTCGTGCTTCCCAACGGAACCACCGTGCCGTTGCGCGCCACACTCTCCGGCTTCGGGACCACGGGCAAGGAAGACTTCAATCAAAAGGAAGGAAAGGTCAAAGGGGCGTCGTCCAAGGGAAAAGATGCCGAAACGGTAGCACGCACCACCGTTCCGGGGGCCGAAATCGGGACTATTGTTGGAGCCAGCAAGGGAGCCCCCGTCGAAGGGCTTGGCATCGGCGCGGCGGCAGGAGCGGCCACAGGACTAGTCTGGGTGTTAGCAACGCGGGGACAAGACGTGGTTCTGCCGCGAGGGACGAGCCTGGAGCTGCAACTGCAATTGCCGCTTACTTTCAACCGTGACGAAGTGGCGCCGCCCTCCCGCTATGACGGGGGTCCGGAGTTGCCCCGGCGTGAATTCGGGCCCTGAGCTTAGTCCGCGGGCTCTTCGAAGCGGGGTGAGGCGGCCCGCTGCCTGCGGGGACTGCCCCAACGCTTCCTGCGTCAAGAGCCCGGACTCAAGAGAACACCACCGACTGTACCCCGGAAATCTCGAAGCGCTTCCGGCAGCGCGGATTCTTGCACTGCAGAAAGTCATCCCGGCGCAACATGTAAGAGCGGGCCTTGGCAAAGCGTGCCCGGTCGCGCTCATCCGCGGGACCCCGGAGCGCGGGCTTCTTCGTACGCTCCAGCCAAAGGATTTCGTAGGTATCGGTCTGGTGGCAATACTGGCAGGAGAGGGTCGCAGGTTTCCGAGTCTCCCTCTCGGTAAAGAAGTCACGTTCTTCCATAGTGCGGTTATTTTAGCTGGAATCGCCTGATAATGCCACTGCGACGTTCGTGGATGTCGTTCGTAGAAACGTCGGGCGAGGGGGCCGGCTCAGACGGGCATACTCCATCCTTTAGCCCCGCGATTGTCCGCCGCAAGCAGGTGGACCTCGGCCCGCACCTGCTTCTCGGCAAGAGTGGCCTGGATCAGTTCGCCGACCGCGGCCGCGTCCCCTCGCACAAAACCCAAAATGGAAGGACCGGCGCCGCTCAAGCAAACGCCCAGCAGGTCCGGGTGCCTTAGCGCGAGCACTTCCGGCAGGCCCGGCACTAACGGAGCACGGTAGGATTGATGCCAGTGGTCATCGAAAAAGCTGCAATGGAAATCCGCCTTACCGGAAAAAAACTGCGCCGTCATCACCGCGGCGCGCTGCAAATTGTGGACGGCATCCGCCCGGGAGTATTGGCTGGGTAGAACCTGGCGGGCTCTTTCGGTCGGCAAGGCGTAATCCGGCACCACCAGGACCAGCCGCAGAGGCTCAGGAACGGGGCACGAATAGGCCAGAACCTGGTCGCCGGTCTGAGCAGCCACCGTGAATCCGCCATGCCAGGCCGCCGCGACGTTATCGGGGTGGCCTTCCCGCTGCGCGGCAAGCGACACCAGTTCCTCGTCATAGAGCGGGCGATCGGCCAGCCAATACCCGGCAGCGAGAGCGCCGACGATCGCGGCAGCGCTCGAACCCGCACCTACTCCCACCGGAATCTGATTCTCAATCTCTATTTCAAATCCGTGTGTCTTCCCCCAGCCGCGCAGCGTTTCCTGCAAAGTGCGCGTGATGAGGTTATCCCTGCCGCCACGTACCCGGTCGGCGTGAACACCGTCGTAACGAACCACGATCTCATCGTCCGCACGCGCGGTGACATGGATGTCCGCGTAGAGGCTCATGGCCATCGCGCCACAGTCAAACAGGCAGCCGAGGTTGGCGCACGTGGCCGGCACACGAACTGAAACACGCTCACTCATCTCGAAAGTCCACTCGAAGAACAAAGGGAAGATATCATACGCGAGCGAGGCTCTGCACAGCAATCGGCGAAATGGGATGATAAGGCGCAGGGCGCTTCAATGGGGTGGGTCGGAGGTGGGGGGGCGTGTGTCGCCCTCTCCTAGGACGAAAATCGCGGAATCGGCCCGAAGGTTGGGCAGGAATCGCACCACAGTGCTTTGCCCGGCAGGGGAGGCGCGAAGAGGAATCTCCTGGAGCACTTTCAATCCCGCCTTGCGGCAGAAGTCGCGGAAATCGTGGATCGTAGTGAGGTGGATGTTCAGGGTCTCGTACCACTCATAGGGCAGCTTCTCGGTCTTGGGCATGCGCCCTCCGGCGAAAAGCTGCCAGCGCACAGACCAGTGCGCAAAGTTCGGAAAGCTCACGATGCACCGCTTGCTCACCCGGGCCATTTCCCGGATCAGGAACATGGGGCGATGCAACACTTGGATGGTATTCGTGAGGATGACGTAATCCATGGACCGGTCGGGATAGTCGGCCAGCCCCTCGTCCAAATCGCCGTGATGTACGTTGAACAAACCCTTGGCGACACAGGACTGAATGCAGGCCTCGGACAGCTCAATCCCCTCGGCGCGAACCTTCTTCCTGACCTTAAGCGCCAGCAGTAAGTCACCCTCGCCGCAGCCCAGATCCATAACCCGCGAGCCTTCCGGGATGAGGTCGATAATCGTCTGGTGCTCAGGAGTCAGGCGCACCACTGTGCCGGCATCATCAAGTCGAACTTCTTCGCCCATCCCGCCCATATGCTAGGAAGCCCCCTTCCGTCCGTGGCTCAAGAAATTTGAGATGAGAGAACTCAGTTGTACCGACTCCAGCAGGAAAGCGTCGTGCCCGTAATCCGATTGGATTTCTGTGTAGATGGTTTCCGCACCGACGTGCCGTAAAGCGCTGACAATTTCTTTTGACTGATACGATGGAAACAGCCAGTCCGATGAAAACGAAATGACCAGAAACTTCGCCAGCACATTCGCGAAAGCCTGTTCCAGTTTGCCGTAGGGCTGGGCGAGATCGAAATAATCCATGGCTTTCGAAATATAGAGGTAGGAATTCGCGTCAAAGCGGTCGACGAAATGATCGCCCTTGTACTGCAGGTAGCTTTCCACCTGGAAATCCGCCAGGAAGTCGTAACCGTACTCCGTCTTGTTCTGCAGTTTTCGGCCGAATTTCTGGTGCATGGAGCGTTCGGAAAGATAGGTGATGTGCCCGATCATGCGCGCGATGGCCAGACCGCGGCGCGGTATGGGCTTTCCATAATAGTCGCCCCCCTTCCAATGCGGGTCGGACTGGATGGCCTGCCGGCCCACCTCGTCGAAGGCAATCGCCTGCGTCGAAAGCTTGCTGGTCGTGGCAATAGGAATGGCCAGGCGAACCCTTTCCGGGTAGCTCACCACCCATTGCAGCACTTGCATGCCGCCCATGGAGCCGCCCACCACGCACAGCAACTGCTCGATGCCCAAGTGGTCCATAAGCATTTTCTGGGTATTTACCATATCGTGGATTGTGACAATGGGAAAGGTCAGCCCATAAGGACGGCCGGTCTGGGGATTGATCGAGCTGGGGCCCGTCGAGCCCTTGCAGCCTCCGATGACGTTGGAGCAAATGACGAAGTATTTCCGTGTGTCGAAGGCTTTGCCCGGACCGATCATGATGTCCCACCAGCCGGGCTGGTGCTCGCCGGGTTGATGATAGCCGGCCGCGTGGGCATTTCCGGAAAGGGCATGGAGAATGAGCACGGCGTTGTCCTTGGCGGCGCTCAGCTCTCCATAGGTCTCGTAGGCCAAAGTGATGGGGCCGAGACTCCTTCCACACTCCAGGAGCATCTCCCGGGGCGGCTCAGCAAACGTGAAGTACTGCGTCTTGACGATCCCTACCGAATCCGACTCCTCCATAATCTCCATCTCTCGCCCCTGCTGTCGCGTCTCCGCCCGGTGCGGAACAACGCGACAGCAGAAGATGCGTTCCTCACCCGGGCGTCAACATTGTGAAGCCCGCAACGCGTGATCGATATCGGCGATGATGTCCCCGACGGTTTCGAGTCCGATGGAAAGCCGCACGAAGTCTTCCGTTACGCCGGTCGCCACCTGTTCCTGCGGACTGAGTTGCTGATGAGTCGTGCTTGCGGGGTGGATGACCAGCGACTTGGCATCACCGATGTTGGCAAGGTGCGAGACCAGGCCCAGCGCGTTGATGAACTTGATTCCGGCCTGCAATCCGCCTTTGATTCCAAAACCCAAAATCGCGCCGTACCCATTCTGCAGGTATTTCTTTGCCAGCGCGTGCGTGGGGTGGCTTTCCAGACCCGGATAATTCACCCACTTCACCGCCGGGTGTACCTCCAGGAATTGCGCAACTTTCAAGGCGTTGTCACAGTGCCGCTGCACCCGCAAGGACAGGGTTTCGACTCCTTGCAGAATCAGAAAAGCATTGAACGGGCTCAACGCCGGACCGAGGTCGCGGAGAAGGTGCACTCGCGCTTTCAGGATGTAGGCGAGATTCCCAAACGTCTCCACAAACTTCATACCGTGATAACTCGGGTCGGGTTCCACGAGCTGCGGGAACCTGCCGTTCGCCCAGTCGAACTTTCCCGAATCCACGATCATGCCCCCCAGGGAGTTGCCGTGGCCTCCCAGAAACTTCGTCAGGGAATGAACGACGATGTCGGCGCCCCAATCAAACGGCCGGCAAAGGTACGGCGTCGCCACCGTATTGTCGATGATGAGCGGCACGCCGGCGTCGTGGGCGATCTTCGCGACAGCCTCGATATCCAGCATGTCATTCTTCGGGTTGCCCAGGGTTTCCGCGTAGACCAGGCGCGTCTTGGAGGTGATGGCGCGCTTGAAGTTCTGCGGGTTGCGGGGATCGACGAAAGCGGCCTCGATTCCCATTTTGGGCAGGGTGTAATGAAAAAGGTTGTAGGTGCCGCCGTACAGACTCTCCGACGAAACGATTTGGTCACCCGCGCTGGCGATGTTCAGGATCGCCAGGGTCTCGGCCGCCTGGCCTGAGGCGGTGGCGAGCGCTCCCACCCCGCCCTCCAGGGCCGCGACGCGCTGTTCCAGCACGTCGCAGGTCGGATTCATAATGCGCGTATAGATATTACCGAATTCCTTCAGGCCAAAAAGGTTGGCGGCGTGGGTTGTGTCCTTGAACACAAAGGACGTTGTCTGGTAAATGGGGACGGCGCGCGCCCCGGTCGAAGCGTCAGGACTCTGGCCACCGTGCAAGGCGATCGAATCAAAACCGAGTTTCCTTTCCAAAGCTGCCTCCTTGTCGAGATCGTAATGATAATTCCGTGCAATCGGGCGTGCTCATGCCGTCTTCATCGGAATGGCCCGGGCTGGGCAAGGGGAGGAGCAACTAGCTTGCGGGGAAGAGGCAGAAACTAAAAAACCTCTTCCGGTTGGGAAGAGGCTCTTTACTAATCTCAAGGCCCCTCTCATCTTCCCCATACCCGGGCGGGAGTTGGCACCTGACCCCCGACTTCGTCGGGGCGGTTGTCGTGGCGTCTTCGGGCCCGTCCCTCGGCCACTCTCGATGAGATTCAGGGTTACTGAATCACCTATTCAATTGTCAGAAGTTATCCTAAATGATTGCGCCGGGAGGTGTCAATATTTTTCCAGGGGTGGTGCTGGGGGACTTATTTCCGCAGAATCCTGGAAATCGAGCTCGCGCGGCCTGTCTGGGGATCAACTTCCAGAAGCGCGGCGGACAGGCGAACGTCGCCCTTGGCAACTTCAAACCGCGCCGGGAGTTGATCGAGGAATTTTTGGATGACGGTCTGCCGCTCCATCCCGATGATCGACTCGTAGGGGCCGGTCATGCCGACATCCGTGAGGTAGGCGGTTCCCTGGGGCAGCACCATCTCGTCGGCCGTGGGGACATGCGTGTGCGTTCCCATAACCGCGCTCACCCGCCCGTCGAGGTACCAACCCAGCGCTTGCTTTTCCGAGGTCGCCTCGGCATGCATATCCACCACGCGGATCTTCACATCGGGAGGGATACTCTCGAGGAGCGAGTCCGCCTTGCGAAAGGGGCAGTCGATGGCCGGCATGAAGACGCGGCCTTGCAGATTGATGACGGCATACCCGATCCCCTCCGGGGTCTTCCCCACGTATAGGCCCTGGCCGGGAGCTTGCGCAGGGTAGTTGGCCGGCCGCAGCAAACGGCCGTCCAGGTGCTCGCGAAGGTAGGAATAGATTTCTTTCTTATCCCAAATGTGATTGCCGGAGGTTAAAACGGCGATACCCAGGTCGAGCAACTCCTCGACCAGGGGAGGGGTAATCCCAAACCCGGCCGCCGCATTCTCCGCATTGGCCAGGACCAGGTCAGGTTGGAACTCTTCCCGAAGAAGCGGCAGAGCTTCTTTGACCATGCGCCGCCCGGGGTGCCCGAAGATGTCGCCGATGAAGAGAATTCGCATAACGGCAGGTAACAGGTTCTAGGCGTTAGGGGCTAGGTGCTGGGGAATGTGAGGTGCAATGGGTAAAGGTCAATGGTCCCTGACACCTGGCACCTAACACCCGACACCTAAATCTCAGACGGCATCCTTCAGGATCTGATCAAGCACCTTCGTGCACTCGCCGACTTTCTGGTCCATGTCCTGGGTGACTTGCTCGTATCTGGCCTGCAACTGGTGATACTCATCGGCCACGTTGAGCGCCGCCAGGATGGCCACGCGCAGTGTGTCGACGGTCCGCGTGCGCTCCGCAATGGAACGCATCTTGGCGTCCAGGTAGTGCGCGAGCTTCTGAATGTATTCCTGGTTGAGGTCCCCCCGCATGAAATATTCCTGGTCGTAGATGACGACTCGGATGCCCTGGGTTTCCTTCGCCACGATCCTTAGAAACCTCCCTCCTTCAGGATATCCTGCCCAGCCCACGGTGTGAGGCGCGGAAATTCAGCCAGCCGGCCATTATCCCTCGGAGTTCCCCCTTGTCAACACATCGATGCGCTCGATCAGTTTCTCGACGCGCACCCGCACATCCTCACGCTCCCGGCGCAGAGCAATCAGTTCTCTTTCCAGTGCGCTTATCTGCTGGGCCCGTTCCTTCATCTCCAATCGGAGCTTGCTCGAGTCCTGCTCGAGAGCGTGTTTTTCCGCCTGCGCCTGTTTGAAGACCTCAATCGCTTTCAAGAGTTTCTCTTCCAGGCGCTGAAACTGCTCGTTCGGATCCGCCACGCGTTCCTCCGAAATCGTACCGCCTCGTTCCGAGTCTAGCAGAATCGCCAGAGATAGACGGTGATGGGATGCAGCTAACCCCGCAGGCGCACTCCCAGGGGCGCAAGCGCTCCGAGCAACCGCTCGCCGAGTCCCTCCACTTCTTCGCTCGTCAGAGTGCGAGAGGGGCTTTGGAAGGTGACCCGCAGCAGAAGGCTGTGCCGTTCGGGGAAGTAGTCAACCGGACGAAAGCCGCGGATCTCCTCGATCGCCAAGCCCGTGACCGCCGCCGAGAGGCGGGAATACGGCACCTCGACCGGCACCACCAGCGAGAAGTCGCGTTCCACGGCTGGAAACTTCGAGAACGGCCGGAACTTCCGGGAGCGCAGGGAGAAGTCAAGGAGAAGTTCCAGGTCAATCTCCGCTACCCACACGGCTGGGCGCAATTTGTATTCGCGCGCCACATCCTGCTGGAGCCGTCCGAACACGGCCAGCGTTTCGCCCAGAGATGTCATCTGCCCGCTCTGCTCTTTCTCGATATATGGGCGCCCGGAGGGCTGGAAGTCGAACTGCGGCAGGTCGAACGCCGCGCAGATTGTCTCGAGGTCGCCCTTCAAGTCGAAGAAGTCGAGGAGTTTTTCGCTGTCGTAGACCGAAGCGGGACGGCGATGTCCCGTGGCCCCGAGCGTAAGAACCCGGCGCTCCTCGGGCGACCCGTCCGCGCGCAGGCGGTACGTTTTCCCGAACTCAAAGAACCTAACGTCCACCTGGTCGCGGTCCAGGTTCCAGCGCAGCGCCCGCAGCATACTAGGGACGGACGAGGAGCGCATCGCGGAGACATCCTGGCTCAGCGGGTTCGCAATCATCACCGGCGTAGCGTTTGTGAAGCGCGCGCCCTCAGCGGGGTCCACCATCGCGGGAGTGATGATTTCATGATATCCCAGACCCACCAGCAGGGAAGAAACCACCATGACCTTATCGCGCTCCGTCTCCCGTTCGACGCGGGGCGGGGCAGGGCGCAGGCGCGCCGGCAGACGGCCGTAACCCACATGCCGCGCCACTTCCTCAATCAGGTCGATTTCGCGGGAAACATCCAGCCGGAAGGAAGGCGGAGTAACGCGCCAGCCTTCCGTGCCCACCGTTTCCATCTGGAATCCCAAAGCGCACAGGATGCGTTCCACCTCTTTCCCGGCGACCTCGGTTTCCAGGATGCGCGCGATCTCACTTCGCCGCAGCAGCAAGGCGGGCCGCGGCGCCGGGTGCGGATAAACGTCAATCATTCCGCTGAGGATTTCTCCTCCGGCCAGTTCGTGAATCATAGCCGCGGCACGATCCAGGGCCCGCGGGGCCATTTCGATGTCAGCCCCCCGCTCGAAGCGATGGGAAGCTTCCGTATGCATTCCCTGAGACTTCGCCGTGCGGCGAATCGACACCGGTTCGAACCACGCACTTTCCAGCAGCACCGATCGGGTGCGCGGGGAAATCTCCGACTCCTCCCCGCCCATGACCCCCGCCAGAGCCACGGGGCGCTCAGCGTCCGCGATGACCAGATTCTCGCCGGTCAGCAGGCGGTCCACGCCGTCCAGCGTTCGCAGCGTCTCTCCGGGTATGGCGAGCCGCACGATGATCTTATGCTGCTTCAACCGCGCCAAGTCAAAGGCGTGGAGAGGATGGCCCAGTTCCATCAGCACATAGTTCGTAACATCAGCCACGTTGTTGATGGGCCGCTGGCCAACCGCCTCCAAGCGCTTCACCAGCCACTCCGGCGAAGGTCCTACCTGGACGTTCTGGAGGACGCGGCCGCAGTATCGCGCGCAGAGGTCGGGATCGGCAATCTCGATCGAAGCCGCCCCCGAGGCGGGCTCGCCGGAAGCCTCCACAACGGTTTCCACCCGGTTGAGCGGCTTGCCATAGAGCGCGGCCAGTTCCCGTGCCATGCCGTAATGGCTCAGGCAGTCGGGGCGATTGGTCGTAACTTCCACGTCGAACACCCAATCATCACCCGCCGGCGCGAACGACTCCGTGTTCAAGCCGATCATCGTCAGGTCAGACTGGAGCTGGCGGGGGTCGGTCGTAACGTCAACGAATTCTTTGAGCCAGTTTACGGAAATCTTCATCGTCGGACAAGGCTGAGAGAAATTATGAATTCTGAATGACGAATTCTGAAGAGTAAAAGCTGAAATGGATACATTAATTTACTCAATAATTCATAACTCAGAATTGCTCCAAGAATCTAACGTCACTCTGGAAAAGGAGCTGAATGTCATTGATGTCGTACTTCATCATCGTGAAGCGGTCAATGCCCAACCCGAAAGCCCAGCCGGAGTACTTTTCGGGATCGATCCCGCCGTTGCGCAGCACCTGCGGATGAACCATGCCGCATCCCATCACTTCAATCCAGCCGCTCTCCTTGCACACCCGGCAGCCTTCACCCCCGCAGAAGATGCAACTGATGGCCACCTCGCCGCTGGGTTCGGTAAAGGGGAAGAAACTGGGCTGAAAGCGGGTTCGCACTTTTTCACCGAAAAGCTTCTTGGCAAAGAAGTCGAGCGTCCCCTTCAGGTCGGCGAAGGTAATGTCGGTGTCGATGGCCAAACCTTCCATTTGATGGAACATCGGCGAGTGGCTGGCGTCAGGATTATCGTGCCGATAGCACTTGCCCGGAATGATGATGTAAAGCGGCGCGCCGTATTTTTCCATGGCGCGAATCTGTACGGGCGACGTATGGGTTCGCAATACGGTCTGCGCGTTGATGTAAAAGGTATCCCAGTCGTCGCGCGACGGATGACTCTCAGGAATATTGAGTGCGTCGAAGTTGTAGTAAACGGATTCAATCTCCGGCCCGCTCTCTATCCGGAACCCGAGATTGAGGAAGATCTCTTCAATTTCGCGCTGCATTTGAGTGACAGGGTGCAGCGACCCTAGCGGGCGGCGATTGCCGGGAAGGGTGAGGTCGATAACTTGAACGGCCTCATTGATGTCATCCTGTCCCCAGCCGAGCATGTGGAGCATGGGTTGGTTCAACGAGGGAGCAGCGTACGGAACAGGATTCTGCCAGTGGTCCTCAGGCAAGCCTGCTATTCTCGCCGTATCCTTAGGGCGGGCGGAATCGCCGGTAACCCTAATTTCCTCTGCGAGTTCACTGACGTCCATGCAAGTGGATGCCTTACGAAGCTCGTTAAACTGCCGCCCCACGGTCGGCTTCAGTTCCTTCGACGCCGGTTTCAGCCAGTGTTCATCAATATTCGCGAGCAGCCCATTCTTGCGGGCCAGCCAACGATCGCGCAGATCTTTGACGAGCTTCGCCAGTTCGACCTCATTCGGAGCGCCGCGCGAAACCAAGCCACTCCTCTCCTTTTCCATTGCTGCGCGCACTTCGGCAAAGAGCGTCTCCACGCCGCCAGCGTCCGTGGCGCCGAGTTCGGCGAGTGTCGTCCGAACTTTTTCGTCGAGTGTCATGGCGAGAGTCTGCGTTTTGTAAGGGCGGATCGCGATGCGCCCCTACGTGCAACCAACGTGGCGTCGGCCGCAGGCCGCTGAGTTTCCCAATAATCCTAACTGGCAACTGCCGGCGGTTGACTGTTGACTGACTGTTTCACCTTACCCGCCAAATCGGCAAACGCCGCCTGGTCTTTCACGGCCATTTCCGCGAGCATCTTGCGATCCAGTTCTATTCCCAGCGTCTTCAATCCGTGAATGAACTGGCTGTAGGTGAGAGCATGCGAGCGCGCTGCGGCGCTGATGCGCAGAATCCAAAGGCGGCGAAAATCCCGCTTGCGGCGCCGCCGGTCGCGATACGCATAACGGCCTGCCTTATCCGCAGCCTCCTTCATCGACCGGTAGAGCTTGCTCTTGGTGAGGAAAAAGCCTTTGGTGAGTTTGGCGAGTTTCTTCCGATTGGCGCGGCGGACAGTGCCGCGCTTAACTCGAGGCATGGGTTTTCTCCTTTCTAGAGATTTCGGGGCAGTGAAGGCACCCTATTCGCCTCGGCGAAGCCTTCCCGCACCCTGAAGAAGCAGGTTTCAGGTACCAGGTATCCGGCGCCCGTGAGAAGAACGCCGACTGCCTGCGTTCATATCTTCCCTGACGCCTGAAACCTATGGTTTTCCGTAGGGAAGCATCCGGTGAACCGCAGCGGCGTCACCGGGCGCCAATTCTAGGGACCGCGCGAGCCGCCGCTTACGCTTGCTGGATTTGGACGTCAGGATATGGCGAGCAAATGAATGCCGGCCGATGACCTTGCCGCTGCCGGTTATTTTGAACCGTTTGGCAGCCCCCTTATGAGTCTTGAGCTTGGTTTTACCTTTCGTGACCTTGGCCAAAACTACCCTCCTGAAGATTCTTGCGAACTCGCGGGCTTGGCTCGCCGCGGCAAGGATGCGTTGGGCTGGCTGGGGGCCGGGCGCGAGGATGCCGTCGCGGTCTTGCCCGCCGCCTTCTTAGGCGCCAGGATGGTGGTCAAGTTCGGGCCCTCCAGCCGGGGTCGAGCCTCCACTTGGCCGTTTTCCCCGATATCCTGAATCAAGCGGTCAACCATATTGAATCCCAAATCCCGATGCGCCATCTCGCGCCCGCGGAACATAATCGTGACCTTGACCTTGGCTCCCTCTTCCAGAAACTCGAGGACCTTGTTCCGCTTGGTCTCAAAGTCGTGGGCCGAGGTCCGCGGCCGCATCTTGACTTCTTTCAGCCCAATCGATTTCTGATGCTTGCGGGCCTCGTGTTGCCGCTTGCTGAGCTGATAGAGGTACTTCCCGTAATTGATGACTCGGCAAACTGGTGGGTTGGCGGTGGGGGCAACTTCCACCAAATCCAGGCCCTGACTTCTGGCGGTTTTCAGGGCCTCGAGGGGAGCCATAATCCCGAGCTGGTTCCCTTCCTCATCAATCACCCGGATTTCCCGGGCGCGAATCCTCTCATTCACTCGAACAGATCGGTCGGCAATAGTTCTTCCCTCCCCGCCCCCGAAGGGGCGACAAGAAACCGCGATTTCCATCCGGCACAGACGACTACCCGTTCCGAAGGTGCTATCTAGCTTACCATTTCGTAGCCCGAGTGTCGATAAGCTGCCGCGCCCAGGCTATGAACTCGGCCAAAGGGCGAGCCCCCGCATCGCCGGTGTCCCGGCGGCGAACTGACACGCTGCGGTCCTGGGCCTCGCGATCACCCACGACCAGCATGAAGGGGACTTTCTGCAGTTGCGCATCCCGGATGCGCGCATTCAGTTTCTCATTGCGATCGTCCAGTTGAGCACGAATCTTGGCGCGGCGGAGTTCATCCGCGACCGACTGGGCATAACTCAGGTGCTTGTCGCTGATGGGCAGCACGACAGCCTGAACCGGCGACAACCACACGGGAAAAGCCCCGGCGTAGTGCTCAATCAATACCCCAAAGAACCGCTCGATCGAACCCAGCAGGGCGCGATGCACCATCACCGGGGTGTGCATCTGGCCGTCTGATCCGACGTACTCCAAGCCGAAGCGCCCCGGCAGGTTGAAGTCGAACTGCACGGTGGTGAGCTGCCAGGGCCGGCCGATGGCATCCACCAGCTTGATGTCAATCTTCGGCCCGTAAAACACTGCTTCGCCGGGCATGTACTTGAAGGGGATGTTCATGCGCTTGAGCGTGTTCATCAGCGCGCCTTCCGCCAGGTTCCACTCCTCCACCGTGCCCGCGTAATGTTCAGCATGCTCGGGATCACGAGCGGAAAGCTCCACTTCGTAGCGGTCGAAGCCGAACGTTTCCAGCACCAGCAAAGCGAACTCAACGCAAGCCTGAACCTCGGCCTCGAGCTGGCCGGGCATGCAGAAGATGTGGGCGTCATCCTGCGTGAAGCCGCGCACCCGCAGCAGTCCGTGCGTCACTCCCGAGCGCTCATAGCGATAAACCGTGCCGAGTTCCGCGAGCCGCATCGGCAGCTCGCGATAGCTGCGCGCCCGCGCCTTGTAAATCAGAATGTGGCCGGGACAATTCATCGGCTTGAGCTGATAATGGTCGTTTTCGACGTCCATCACGCCGAACATGTCCTCGCGATAAAAGTTCGTGTGCCCGCTCGTCTCCCACAGATGCAAGCGCATGACATGGGGAGTAAAGACCAGGTCGTAGCCGCGCGCAGTCAGCTCGGCGCGCAGCCAATCTTCAATTTCCCGGCGAATCACCCCACCCTTGGGATGCCAAAAGACCAGCCCCGGGCCGGCCTCTTCCTGAATGCTGTAGAGGTCCAACTCCTTGCCCAGACGGCGATGGTCGCGCTTCTTGGCTTCCTCGACCTGTTGGAGATAAGCCTCCAGGTCTTTCGGGCTGAAGAACGCGGTTCCATAAATGCGCTGCATCGCGTACGAGTGCTCATCGCCCTTCCAGTGCGCCCCCGCCACGCTCAAAAGCTTGAACGCTTTGATGCGTCCGGTGGAGGGAACGTGCGGCCCGCGACAAAAGTCCAGAAACTTGCCGGTGCGATAGGCGGAAAACACCGGGTCAGCTTTCTCCTGAATCAGTTCACACTTTAGGAACTCTCCCATCTGTTCGAAGACCTTCAGCCCTTCGGTCTTGGGAAAGTAGACACGCTCGTTGGGCAAGTTGGCCCTCGCGAGCTCCTGCATCTTCGCCTCGATCTTCTTCAGATCATCCTCCGTGAAGGGAGTCTCGCGATAGAAATCATAATAGAAGCCGGTCTCGGTGGCGGGTCCGACACCCGGATGCGCGTCGGAGAAGAGGTCGGTGACCGCAGCAGCCAGCAAATGAGCCGAAGAGTGCCGGAGAATTTCCAGAGCTTCCGGAGAAGCCGGGGTGATGAATTGAATGCGCCCGCCTGCTTCGAGCCGGGTTGCGAGGTCGAACAGTTCGTCGCCCACCTTTGCCGCCAGCGCGTCGGCAGCCAGACGTGGGCCGATCGACTGCGCAACCTCCAGCGCGGTTGTGCCGCAGGGAAACTCTCGGGTCGATCCGTCAGGAAAGCTTATCTGGATGTTAGCCATTGCTTAGATTGCGTCCTGCGTGCAAGATGCAGTCCCTAACTATATCAACGCGCATATCAATTGGTCAAACTCGGAGGGAGTGTTCTAGTTTGGCGGAGTGAATCTCAAGAGAGGGGTCGGACCTTCACGTCCGAGGCCGTCTTTCAGCAGCTTGTGAAGCCCTGGCCCGATGAGCCGACCTATTCAAGGAATCTCCGTGGCATTTCGCTAATTGCAACTGCCGTCCAGAGAATTCTTGCCGGGGCTTTCGTTGCTTTCGTCCACCACCTGCCCGTCAAAAAGGTGAATAGTTCGATCCGCGAACTTTGTGTAGCGAGGATCGTGTGTGACCATGCAGATGGTGGCCCCTTCCCGGTGCAGGTCACCAAGCAGGTCCATGACTGCCTCGCTGTTCTTGGAGTCAAGGTTACCGGTGGGCTCGTCCGCCAGCAGAATGGAGGGCTTCCCCGCCAGTGCCCGCGCCACCGCGACGCGTTGCTGCTGGCCGCCGGAAAGCTGCGAGGGGTAGTGCTTCATGCGGTGCGACATCCCCACCCGTTCGAGCGCCTCCTGCACTCGCTGCTTGCGCTCCGAGCCCGACATGCCGCGATAGGTTAGGGGTAATTCCACATTCTCGTAAACCGTCAGGTCACCGATCAAGTTGAACGCCTGAAAGATAAATCCAATCTCCCGGTTGCGGATTCGCGTGCGCTCCGAGACGGTCAGATCCTCGACGGGGACGCCGTTCAGCGTGTACGTACCCTCCGAAGGAGAATCCAGGAGGCCGAGAATTGAGAGCAAGGTTGACTTCCCGCAACCCGAGGGGCCGGAGATGGAAACGAACTCGCCGCGAGTGATGTCGAGGTGAATTCCCGAAAGCGCGTGCGTCTCCACTTCGTCGGTAAGGAATACCTTCGTCGTGCCCTCCAACCGAATCAAGGTCTGGCTGGACGCCGATTCCTCCCGAGCGGAGGTTTGTAAGAGTGTATCTCGGTCAGCAGGTGCGTGCATGATCGTCTCCTTTTTCGTGTTAGCGGCCTCGGGGCTACCTCGGAGTGAAGCAAGCGCCAGTTCGCGGTGCCAGCAGGGCGGCCATCACTCCTCTCCCTTTAATACGCAAGCGAGGGCCCATTTGTGCCATTTATTTAACCTGAGGATTAGACGACAGTTAAGGCAGGACGTAAGCAGGAGAGTCGAAAGCTGGCTGTCCGAAAATGGGATTGGGCGTTTCGAAGTCGATCAACCTTAGGAAGCCGGACAGCATGTCCTTACCACTCTCCTGAGTTAGAAGTTCGTTGACGGGAAGGCGGGGGGAGGATTCTCTCTCCCAGGGCTTGCGCCCTGGGCTAGGATCTTGCACCCCAAGATCTCATCCCCGAGTTCTGTCAGGCCTCAGGTTTGCGCGCTCCGCGCATCTCGGCCGTGAGGCGAGGCCGGGCCTGGCAGCGTGGGCAGAAGTGGCTGCTTCGTCCTGCGATCACCAGGCGCCGAATCGTGTGACCGCACCGTCGGCAGGGCTTGCCGGTGCGTTGATAAACGCGCAGCTTCTGCAGGAATTCGCCGGGCCGGCCCTCGGCGTCGAGGTAATCGTTGAAAGTCGTGCCGCCCAGTTGCACGGCGCGCTCCAGCACGTTGCGGACAGCTTGGTAGAGCCGGTGCGCCTTTCCAGGAGAGACCCGTCCCGGCTGCGCCAGGGGATGGAGTCGCGCCGCGAACAGGGCTTCATCAGCGTAGATGTTTCCCAGGCCGGCCAGGAGATTTTGATTCATCAGCCAGCTCTTGATTGCGCCGTGGCGGCCACGCATCGCCGCCCGGAACTGCGCCTCGGTGATGCGCTGCGCATCCGGCCCGAGCGCTCGCAGAACGGCTTCCAACTCCTCGCGCGTGCAGGAGCGCAGCCTGCCGAAGCGCCGGACGTCACGGAAACGCAGTTCTTCGCGCCCGTCGTCCAGAGCGAGCAACACATGGGTGTGCGACTCGTACGGCGCTGCGTGCGGAGCGATGGTGAACTGGCCGGTCATCCCCAGGCGCACCAGCAAATAGCGCGGTGCGGAGCCGTCTTTGGAGAGTTCGAGTGCTAGCGCCTTGCCCTGGCGCGCCACGTTCACCAGCGTTCGGCCCTCGAGAGTGGAAACAAATTCTTCTGGCGACCCCACAATGACGGCGGGATGGCGGATCTCCACCGCCGCGACCAGGCGCCCCAGCGCGCGCCTTTTGAGGCCTTGGGCAACGGTTTCAACTTCGGGAAGTTCAGGCATGACGAATCAGGAGCAGCCTCGCCGCCTTCACACGGGGCGGCAACAACCACGCTCGATCGGGTTCATAGGATAGAAATGTCATCAGCGGCTTCCTTGAGCCGCATTATACTATAGCCCTGGGCCACGATCTTGACGGGCCTCGGGAGCGGTCGCCCGCAAGCGGGAGACGCTGTCAGCGAACTTCTGATTCAGGACACTAGAATGCAGGCCATGCCACGCATCAATGCCATCCTCTTCCTGGCGTTTTGGCTGGGCTTCTCAGCCGTGTTGCCCGCGCAGGATAAGGCCTCGACGGGCCAAGCCATGCCCGCACCGCCACACGATGCGAAAAACGAGGCTCATCCGCATCGTTTCTGGGACCCCGAGAACGCCTGGCTATTTGCCGGAGTTGGCGCCGGGCGGGTGCTCGACTACGCTTCCACGCGCCATTTCCGCGCCCAGGGCAACGGCGAATGGTTGCTGACCAACTCCGTCGTCGACAACCGGCCGCTCTTCGTGGGGATTGAGCTGGTGGGCACGGCGGCGTCGATCGGCGCATCCTATCTCTTTCATCGCACGGGCCACCATCGTGCCGAGCGTTGGGTTTCCATCGTGCACATTGGTGTGGCTGTGGGGGGGGCGATTCACAACTACGCCCTTGCCCCGCCAACGCCGACCCATTGATTCCAGAACTGGGGTTCAGCCCTCGCCCTACTTGCCCACCTGCCCCGGATGCGGTGCGCTTGGCAGATTGTGCCCTTTGTGCCATGATTCTGAAGGCATTTGCTGTTCGAGGCCGGCTTCTCCTGGGGCCGTGCGTGGACTAGGCCTTTGGGGGCGACGATCCGAAATTGTATCTCGCTGCCTTCTGACATGAAAGCAGCGACGAGGGCAGGTAATTGAGGCGGACGATTTGAAGATATTTGAAGATATTTGACTTGTCACATGAAACCTTTTGGCAGGGAGTCATCGTCTAACCCAGTGCAGCTCGGGGTACATACTTGGAAGAAAGGCATCGGTGGGGATATATGAGAACCGCTATGAGAGTCTTGGCGATACTTCTCCTGGGAGTGGCCCCGGCGTGGGCGGTCCTGGGTGAGTATGAGTCGTCGGTGACCGTAGACCAGCAGTATCTGAAGGGCGAGGATCGCGAGCAGGCTGGGTCGGGTTATAAGCTCCACCAAATCACTGCGCCCAACGGCACCACGGTCCGAGAGTTTGTCTCGCCGGAGGGCAAGGTTTTTGGGGTTGCCTGGAGCGGGCAGTTCATACCCAACATGCAGCAGTTGCTGGGTTCCTACTTCCCAGACCTCGACCAAGCAGCTCGGTCCCAGGTGCGGCGGCGCGGCGGGCCGCTAGTTGTGCGCACCGACAGGTTCGTACTGGTCAGTGCCGGGCACATGCGGTCTTATCACGGACACGCTTACGTGCCCAGTCTCCTTCCGAACAACGTCTCCGCGGAGGTGGTGCGATGATTTTCAGGAATGATTCGAAGGCCACGCTGGCCTGTTTTCTGGCTGTGCTAGGGAGTACCCTTGCCGTGGTGAGTTGTGGCGGCAGCAGTAGTAGTAGCACTCCCCCCCCTGTGACCCCCGTGGCCAATTCGGTGACCGCAGAGGTCAGCGCGGGGCCGGCCCCCCCCAGCAGTGGTTTCACGAACTTTCTGTATGTGACCGTCACCGTATGCATGCCGGGCACCACAACGTGCACGGATGTACCTAACGTCCAGGTGGATACGGGGTCGGAAGGGCTCCGGCTCCTTTCCTCCGCGCTCGGCACCCTCGCGCCTTCTTCAAGTACTGGGCTTCCCACCATCAATGATTCCAGCGGAGATGTGTTGCAGGAGTGCATCCAATTTGAGGATGGCACTTACATCTGGGGTCCGGTGGCGACGGCAGACGTTGAAATGGCGGGAGAAAAGGCTTCCTCGGTCCCAATTCAGGTTATCGCCGCCACTCCGGCGTTCCTGGTGCCCGCGAGTTGCCTTACCCTGCCCAACAACGGCAGTCTCAGTACGGTCGCCACGCTGGGCGCCAATGGCATTATAGGTGTCGGCCTGTTCCCGCAGGATTGCGGTGGCGCGTGCACTTCGGCTTCCACCAGCCTCCCGGCCCAGTACTTTGTCTGCCCCTCAAATGTGTGCAGTGTTTCTGCCGTGCCCACGAACGATCAGCTCTGGAACCCCGTCGCGCTCTTCCCAGCGGACAATAACGGCGTGATGATTACTATGCCCGCCATTGCCGCCGGCGGCCAGGCCACAGCTTCCGGGTCGATGACTTTTGGAATCGGAACCCAAACGGACAATGCCCTCGGTAGCGCGACGATCTACGCCGTCGACGAGTACGGCAATTTACCTCAAGTGACTTACAACGGCGTCGCTTATACATCACCCAACAATGCAGGCTTTATCGACAGTGGCTCGGCCGGTATCTATTTTCTGGACCACGTCACACTCGGCATCCCGGATTGCACAAGTGGCTGGTATTGCCCCGCCTCTCCCGTCGCTTATACCGTCACCGCTTCCGGAGCCAATGGCACTTCGGGGCCGGTTCAATTCACTATCGCGAACGCTGATTCGCTGTTTGGCAATGCGACCGCTTACGCGTTCGACGACCTGGGAGCGGATGGTGGGTCCGGCCCCTCCTCGGACGAAATCGATTTGGGCATGCCGTTCTTCTATAACCGCACCATCTTCTTTGGGATTGCGGGTACCACCGTGCCGGGCAATGTGTCAGCCCCCAACGGGTATTTCGCGTTCTAGGGCTGGATTTCGCACCAGGGAATTGGTAGGGCAAGAGGGCTTCAGGGTCCGCGGAAAGAACCGTAACGCGCTGTTATGCTGAGCCCGCCGCTATCTCCTGAGCCTATCGCAGCCTCCCTGAGGCCCTCGCTGTCATCCTGAGCCATGCGCCGTCATCCTGGGCGAAGCGAAGGATCCCCGCATTTGCCTGATTCTATAAATACAGAGATTCTTCGCTTCGGTCAGAATGGCAGTTTTGGTGGTGTTTGCCTGCCTGCTTCGCAGCCGCACAGTTATGATTGACGGAGTCCGGGTAGCCCGTGGCATGATAGGGGCGGGGATGGTGAGTTGATGTCCAACCCGGAACCAAGTGTCGCCACCCAGGAGGACTCCCGCACGGAGTCGCGCCCGAACGTCGAACCCTGCCAGCCGCTCAATCCCTGCGAGCTTGAAATCGACCTTCTCTGCAAGGGCTTGCGTATTGACCCTACCTGCGCGCTCGAAGACGATGCCCGATTCATCACGCGCACGCGCGCGGGGCTGGGCAGCGGGCTGGAGCTGGTGATCCCCGGTCCCCTTAAAGACGTATGGGTGAACGTTCCGGTGGAAGAGGACTTCGCGCAGCAGTCCTGCTATGAACTGGTGCGGGAGCCCGGCGGGTACTCGGTGCGGGACTCGCGCCAAGGTTTTCGTTACGCGGTGCGTATTCCACCCGAGCCCGCCTGGTACACGCGCTCGACCTCGCGCGGCACGCCCATGCACAAAGTGGGGGTACTGCAAGGGACCTACCTCGGCATTTACATTTCCAACTCCTGCGGCTTCTGGTATCACTCGCCATCGCTCAACTGCAAGTTCTGCGCCACGGGATTGAATGTGGGTGTGAACGAGGTGGGGGCGAAGGACGTCGACGACGTCGTAGAAGTGGTGCGCGCGGCGAAAGAGGAATCCGGCGTCACGTTTGTGCATTTCAATTCCGGCTACCAGACCGATCGGGATCTCGATGAAGCGGCGCCCTATGTGAAAGCCGTGAAGTCGCGCGTGGGCGCGCTGGTAGGTCTGCAACTGATTCCCACCCTCGACTTCTGGAAGTACGACCGCCTGATTGATTTGGGCGCTGACCACTTCAGCTTCTGCTACGAGTTCCATAACCCGGAGTACTTCGCGCGCTTCCTGCCCGGTAAGCAGCAGTTGGTCGGCCGGCAGACCTTTTTCCGCGCGCTGGAATACACGGCGAAGAAACTGGGCAAGGGTTCCTGTTCGGGCGAAATCGTGGCCGGCGTCGAGCCGATTGCGGACACGCTCCGGGCCATCGATTACATCACCGGAATCGGCGCCTTCCCCACCGTGTGCATTTTCCGCCCCACCATCGGCGCCGACATGGAACAATGGCCGTCACCGCGCTACGAGGACATGCGGGTGGTTTTCGAATACTTGTATGAGGCCTGCCGGCGCAATCATATTCCCATCGACGTGACACCCAACATCGAAGTGAGCCTGATTGTGCAGCCGGGCGATACGCGCTATCTTGCGCGGCGCTCGACCGCCTCGTTTCTCTACCATGCGGAGATGGCACTGGCCCGCACGCTTGCGCGGCCGTACTTCTGGTGGAAAATGCGGCCGAAGAAAATCACGGCCTCCGAAATCCTGACGCCGCCGGAGAAGGGAATCAAGGGCTCACGGGCCTAGGCAGGCTGCGGAAGAACGCGACTCGAACATGATCCAGAACCAGGCACAACCCGCCGTCGCCCAAAAGCTCCGCGCGGAAACCCAGACCATTCCCCTGGCGGGCGCGGTGGCAGCGGCCGCGGAAACCTACGCCGCCCCCTTCGAAGTCGAATCCGATGGGGCGGGCCTGGAAATCTCGGCGCGCGCGCCACTGCCCAACGGGATTCCCAATCGCGCGCGGATGAAGATTTTCTCGCCCAAGCCGGGCCACACCCTGGTGTTCTTCTATAAGAAGAGCCTGGTTCCTTACAGCCGCGACCGTTACAGCTACGGTGGGCTCGACCTGCGCGCGCCTAGCGTCGAGCCCCAGGAGATCGCGGTCTGGCTCGACTTCCTCACTTCCGGCTTTCATCCCGACAAGCGCCCGGAAAACCTGCGCCGCGCGTTTCCGTATGAGATTCCGGAGTAGCAAGTCCCACCCCGAGCGGCCGTTGCCGGAGCCGCATTTTTGGCTGGTTTCCCTATGGAGGATACCTGTGGACGGGAAACATGGGGACGACGTGAGGGCTATTCCTGGCAGCGATCGCAAAGGCCGCCGGCTTCCACGCGCACGAGGCTGATGCGGAATTGGCGCTCGCGCTCGATCTGCCCCTTCAACTTCTCAAACAGCGAACTTTCAAACTCCTGAATGCGTCCACACTTGGTGCAAGCCAGGTGGATATGGTCGCGCGTGGTCTTGGCTTCGTAGTAGTGCTTACCGCCCTCCAGATGCATCAAATCCAATTCGTCCACCAAACCCAGCTTCTTCAGCATCCCGAGGGTTCGATAAACCGTGACCTTGTTTAGTGTGGGGTCCTGTTGCATGGCGCGCTGCCAGAGGCCCAACGCGTCCAGGTGGCCGTCGGCGCTTTGGATGATCTGTACCAGCAGCCGTCGCTGGTGAGTCATCCGCACTCCACGTGAAACCAGCTCCTGTTCGAGTGGACGACGGGACACGTTCGCGTCAGCTTCCATACGCCCCTCGCTGCCCTGAGATCTCAGTCCTCTCTCCCTAGTTTGGCTTTGCGATTCGAACCTGTCAATGAGTTTCCGGGGCGGGGCGGGTCAGTTCGCTGTAGCGGCGGCTTTCAGATCGCCACCGCATGTTCCACCTTGACCTGCGGGGCCAAGTCCTGGGCTGCCGCGAAATCCGCCACCTTGGTTCCTTCCATCGCGACGGTTGCGGCGCTTGCGGCCACGGCCAGCCGGAAGGCTTGGCGGAAAGGCAGGCCCTCTACCAGTGCGAAAGCGAGAACAGCCACCATCGTGTCACCCGCCCCGATGCTGCTTCGCACCTTGACGGCGGGAGGGCGGGCAATGAGAACCTCATCCTGCGTAGCCCCCAGGGCGCCCTCCGCGCCCAGGGAAATCACCACTTGCTGAGTCCCCATGGCAATCAAGGCGCGCGCCGCCTCGGCCAGTTCGTGGCTGGTTCGTAAGGGCTTTTGTAGAAGGCCTTCAACTTCGGTCCGGTTCGGTTTAATCAGATAGGGCCCGGCCGCAAGTCCGTGCTGGAGGGGCGCTCCCGCTGCATCCAGGATGCACTTGGCCCCGCAGTTCTTGGCAATCCGAATGAAGTCCCCGAACGTTTCGGGCGGGGCGTCGAGGGGCAGGCTGCCGGAGAAGACCATCACTTCAGAGCGCGGCGCGTAGGCTTCGATCTTCCTCCGCATTTCCGCCAGGCGTTCCGGGGGCACGCTGAATCCGGGTTCATTAAGCTTGGTTTCGGTCCCCTTCACGGGGTCGTGGATTTTCAGGTTTACACGCGTCTCACCCGGGACCGTGATGAAATCCGCGGGAATGCCGGCTGCCGAGAGAGCCTCCAGGATGAAGCGGCCGTTGCGGCCAGCCACCAAGCCCAACGCGCAAACCGGCAAGCCGAAGCGCTTTATGGCCTGGGCTACATTCACTCCCTTGCCGCCGGCATCGATCCGCGTCACTTCCCCACGATTGGTCTTGCCAACCTCAAAACTGGGTACGGTCACGCTTTTGTCAATTGCCGGGTTAAGTGTCACTGTCGCAATCATGATCGCAGCAGCGGGTCAAAGGGCCCGGCCTGTGTTGAGCGAGAACGCGACAAGGAAGCCAAACAACAGCGTGAGCAGCTTCCTCATAGCAGTCCGCCCTGGATATGGTCTTCCAGGCTTGTGACTGCACGCGACCGGCCAAGGGGTCCAACCTCGATGGCTCCCTCCCGATCGCTTGTTTTCAATAGGATCGATCAGGTCCGATCTTTGGTCCGGGCATTTCCAGTCACACCCCGGACAATTTGGTCTGCACCAAATCGCATGCCCATGCACGAATTGGGAAAAACAAAGACGTGTAGCGGCGACTTTGCATCGCTAAGCCATCGCTTAAACGGTCGGGGTGTGGCGATGTAGAATCACAGTACTTCCGCAAGTCGCAACGAGTAGTCTGATCCCGAAGGCAGGCGTTGACGACACCCTCGCCGAACGCCTATGATGCGACACGATGCAACCTTCGCCTTTGAACGCCGAAATGGCCGCCGCGGAAACTCCGGTGCCGGCCCAGGGTCGCCAGAGTTCGCGGTTATGGCTGTACGGAATCTGGGCCGCGCTGGCCGCTGGGCTTATGGTGTACGCGCAAACCCTGGACTTCACCGATGACGAGGGATTTCACCTGCTGGCGGCGCAACTCATCAAGGGGGGGATGCGCCCTTACCTCGATTTCTGCTTTCCCCAGACACCGCTTAACGCCTATTGGAACGCCTTCTGGATGAGGGGATTCGGAGAAAGCTGGCGCACCGCGCACGCGCTGGCGTCGCTGGAGACTTCGGCGGCGGTCATGCTGGCGGCGCACTTCGTGCTCGTCCGCCTCCCCGAGCGCGCCTGGCGCGTAGGGGGAGCGATCGCCGCGAGCTTCATGATCGGGTGCAACGCCAACTTGGTGGATTTCGGCCCGCTGGCTCAGGCCTACGGTATATGCCTGCTCACCACCGTCTGCGCTTTTCGCCTTGCGGTGAAGGCGGTGGACCGCCCCCGGAGTTGGCTGTCCGCCGCGGCGGGAGCTTTCGCGGGGGCGGGTCTGGCATCGTCGATGCTTGTGGCCCCGGTAGCGCCCGTGGTGCTGATTTGGGTTTGGTGGAGCAATCGCGCAGGAAATCGCTGGGCCAAAGCGGCCGCATTTGCGGCCGGATCGGCAATCCCTTCGCTGCCGGTGCTCTGGCTGTTCGCGCAGTCGCCGTGGGTGGTATGGTTCAACGTGGCGCTATACCACCTGCACTACCGGGCGCTCTACTGGCCCCATTCCTTCGGTCACGATGTGCAGACGCTGACTGCCTGGATTATCGATCCTCAAGCGCTCCTGCTGGGCCTGCTGGCGATCTTCGGCGTCATCTATATTGCGACGCGGAGCAACTGGGACCGGCAACGCTGCGTGGAATTCTACCTCTGCGGCTGCCTGGCCTTGGGGATCACGGCCGAATTGGCCTTTGGACACCCCACCTTCCCGCGCTACTTCTGCCTGGTGGTTCCTTTACTGGGAATTCTCGCCGTTCCGGGTCTGTACGCCATCGGCTCACGCGTGCTCCAGCCCGAGCGGCCCTTCTGGCCGGTGCTGATCATCAGCGTCCTGGCCGCCGGGGGCGTGGCGCGGGAAATCTGCGACTCCAGCCAGGATCCCAACACTTGGCCACATCATGAACAGATTGCGCAGAAACTCGCGGAAGTCACACCGCCTGGCAAGCAGATGTTTACCGAGGAGATGTTCTATTTCTTGACCAAGCGCAGACCGCCGCGGGGATATGAATTTCAGTACTCCCACAAGCTCAAGCTTCCGCCGGAGCGGCTGGCCGCACTGCATGTCCTGACCGAAGATGAGATGAAACAACAACTGGCGGCAGGCGGCTTCGGGAGCGCGGCCACCTGCGACGATGACTTTGTCGACGACTTCAAGCTCGACAACACCTTCCAAAACAAAGTAGAGGTGCATGACTGCCCAGTGTACTGGGGCTGGAAACCGGCAGCTCCGGCAGAAAAGTAGTCGAACAGACCGGACGCAAAGACATGGCAGTTCTCACCAACTTTCGAACCTGCTCCACACAAAAAGCAAAGCCCCCGCCCCTAGTGCGCGGGGGCTTTAAGAATTACCCTGGATCCGATCTTCCAGGTGTGACCATTTGACTGTGGGTTACTACGGAGTGGTGGTAGCCGTAGTCGTCTTGGACTTCTTGGTCTTCGCAGCCTTCGCAGCCTTGGTCTTCTTGGTCTTCGTCGTCGCCGTGGTGGGAGCCGCTTCGTCAGCGAACACCGGCATCGCCAGCGAGAAGATAACCATCGATGCAAACAGAACTGTCAGAAGTTTCTTCATGGTAGGTCTCGACCTCCTAAGATTTGTAGTTCGCTATCAGTAGAGCACGGATGGGGCCAAGATTTCGACTTCCCGAGATTCTTCACGAGATTCTTTATTATCAATAGATTGCGCAGTTTCCGCGAGTAGGCGATGTTCTCTAGCAGACCACTGGGACAGAATTACCTACACCAAGTCGTATAGCGACATACGAACTGGAACAGGCCGAGGCGTGCTATCAAGGCGGATCAGTCTTCCGGCTCATCTGGGGTCCGGGCGGCCGATACCCCGGCGGAGGTGTCCTTCCACTGCAGATGGTCGTGGCGCGGTGGCAACTGGTGCTCCTGCGCATATTGATTCCTGACCGCGATGACTTGTTCGGCCCAGTTCCCCAACGGGTACAGTAATTCGCGATAGACAAGGTAACTCATGTCCACGGTGCGGATCGGATGATGATCCTTCACATCATCAACCTGGTCGAGGAATTTGCGCCCGTTCGCTTGCGGGACCCGCGGCAGCCATGTCTTGTACCAGGTCGCCGTGGCGTCCGCGAGAACCTGGTTCCGGAACTGCCGGATATTCTCGGCAATACTCAGCGCCCGGTCGAGTGAAGCGACAGCCTTTTCCGCCTCGCCTCGACCGGCGTGCCCCTGCGCGAAGGCGAGGGCTTCCGAGATTCGCCCCAGGTCACGGAGCATGAGCAGGTTCTGCCGGCAGAGATGCGCCAGCGACAGAAATACCTCAAGATTGTAATGATTGAACTCAATCTTGCTTAAATTAGTATTAAGCAGATCAAGCAATTCGTTATTCTGAGCGAGAAAGCTTTCCGCCCGGTCAACTCGCTTCTGGTTCTCCAGGCTCCAGTCAAAGGGCAGGAGAAGCAATTCCGGCGAAGGCACCGGCAGGAGAGGCAGGTACTGGTCATCCACCGGGCGGGGTGGACTGAAGATTCGGTAGGAATTTCCGAAGAGGGATGTGCGTGCGCTGGAGGGGCCGATCTCCCAGCTATCCTCCCAGAACCGCGCCTGCTGGCTCATCAGTTGATACAAGCGGCCCATGCCTGTCGCCCCCGGGCCATAGAAGAGGCGATAGAAGCTGCTCATCAACTCTTGTGAAGTTGGTGACCCCTTGTGCCAGGCCGCGGCGGGCCCGCTGGCGTAGCCCAACCAGAAGGTCTCGGGGTGCAATCCGGCGTCGGCCCAACCGGCAATGAAGGTTCCCATCAAGTCCGCTTGCCTGGCCTCGGCAGAGTCGGGCCGCGTGGAGGATACGCTTTCCAGCGAGGTGAGGGAGATTTGATCCAGCATTTCCTCGACTCGCCCGGAGCCGGAGGGTCCGGGATGAAGGCGCTCGGAAGATGGCAGAGGATAGTACTCCGGGAAGAGCTGCTCTTCCCCTTCTGTCGAGGTGTACACCATCTGCCGAATGCCGTGGGCTTTGAAGACGGGGTCGAACTTCGGGCCGTAGACCTCACCATTGATCAGATAGCTGGGCAAGGAGCTGATGTCCTCCGGCACCATCGGATACTCCCCCCAGAAGATTACCTGCCGTCCCCTTTCGTGCAAGTGCCCCGCCGTCTTGGTCACAAACTCCGACAGCAACTTCCCCACACTCCCCAGCTCCCTCGCCCGCTCCCCCTCGTTGCATTGCCCGTTCTTCGCCAACCCCACATAGTAGGGCTCGTCCGTCGACAGCACAAAATACTTGCTTCCTTCTGTCGCCTCGAGCAAGTCATCAAACATCCCGTAGAGCAGCTTGTAAGTCTCCGGGTTCGTCGCACAAAACTCGTAGTTGCTCTCCGGGTATTCTCGCAGCCCCGCGTATTCCGGGTGCTTCAAGATAAAGGAGACGTGCGCCGGTCCGTCCAGGTAGGGTATCAACTCCACGTGATACTTGCGTGCGCAGTCCGTCAACTCCTGCAGCTCTGCCGGCGACAACGCGTACGGCTCCACGATCGGCTGCGCGTGTTTGTATTGAAAATGCCCTTCTAGCTTGATGGAAAACCCGTTGATCTTGTAAAACGCCGCCTGCCGTACTGCTGCCTTCAAGACCTCCAGGCGTTCCAGGTGGTGTGCATCGTCCCAGTAAATCACCCGCAACTCGAGGTCGGGCCAGTCGACAATCTCCCCTTCCGGCAACCAGAACTTCCCCGCCTGCGCCTTGAGCAATTGCACCAGCGTCTCGACACCATAGAACAGCCCCGTGGCTGTGTTCCCCGTGATGCTGACCTCCCCTGGAGCCAACTTCATTCGGTAGGCCTGCTCCGCCAGCGCCGCCTTCTGCCGGTCCGTTGTTTCTCCCACCCCAACCGCCTGGGGATCAATCGCCAGCTCCAGGCTGGCGCCGCCCTTTCCCTTCACTTCCGCGAAGGCAAAATGAAAGCGTTCGCGCAAACCTTCCTGCAAACTCTGGACGGCCACATCATCCGCCTTGACGCCTGGCCCCAACTCCAGCCGCCAGGGCGCGGCCACCTCGAAATCCTTGCCGCTCAGCGTCACCTGCTGCGGAGTGGGAATCACCGTATAGCCCCGCGCAAAGAGCGCCGACACCGTCGCGGCGCGAAGCACATTCCCCGAACAAACCGACATCACGGCAAGAGCAGATCCGCAGAGAAGCATACGGCCGATGAGTGTCCTCATGGAATTCTCCTCATCCGGAGATGACTGCTGCTGACTGGCAAGTTCGAGGCTTGCACGCCGCTCACTTTTTCGTCAGCTTCTTTTCGAGTTGGCGTGCCTGAGCGTCGAGCTCGTTCAACTGACGCAGATCGTCGTCAGCCTGGGATACAGTGGTTTGAATGCGGCCCATGGCCTCACTGCTGCAAGCGCTGGGACTCGATTCGCGGCTGGAGTCCAACATGCCACCCATAGCGCGGAATTGGCTGATGACATCGCGGTAGCGACGGCTGATCGACATCAAATAAGTATCGCGGCGTTGGTCCAGATCTTGCAGGCTTGCAGCCACGCGCTCGATCTCAGCGTCGCGGGCGGAACCCCCGCTCGGGCCGTTCCTCAGCTTGGTGTTGTCGGCTTCGAGGGCGCTGGCGCGTTGGCGCGCAGCCTGTAATTCTGCTTCCGCCAAGTCCAGCTTCTGGTCGAGAGCAGTAAGCTGGCTCTCGAAATCCACTTGCTGTTTTCGATAGCGTTCCTCCGCGCTCGCAGCCGCCTTGTCCTGCTCGTCGCGGGAATCTGCGAGTTGCGCCTGAAGCTGGGCGGCGCTGGTGTGTGCTTCGCTCAGCTCGCGGTTGAGCTGCTGGATGGTCGCCGCGCGCCGGGCCAGCATGGCTCGGTCATCGCTGGGTGGAGTCGGAGCTACCACCGGGACAGCGGCCTGCTGCTGTTCGCGCTGGCGGAGAGCTTGCTGGAGCTGGCGGATCGACTGCAGGTTCGCATCCCGCTGTTCGCGCAGGCTGGCGAGTTGCCAATACTGGTGGAGAAGCAGACCCAGCGTACCCACCAGGGCTACGCCCAGGGCCAGCTCGAGTGGGGTTCGTAGACGTAACGCCCGCATGAGCCTATCCTCCCTTCGGGTGGAAGTGCGTGCGCCAAGTAAGCCGCTGGGCTTCGTCATGGCACGGAGCACTCAAGTGAATCTGGGTGTTAAAATGCAGTTTGGACGGGAACTCCAAGGTAACCCGCCAGCCGCTCGACATTCGAGCAAATACCGCCGAGACTGCTTCCGGAATCTCCGCCACGGACCGGCAGAGGCTCGTTTTGCCGCCGGTCGCGTCGGCAAGCGCCTCCAGGCCATTTTGGTAGATGAGGTTCAGGCGATCCTGCCGGGAGTTGACATGCACAACGAACAGCGGTGCCTCGAGCGAGCCGATGTCGCTTATCAAATTGGAAATCTTCTCTTGTACCAGCGCTCCGGGGAAGCGGCGGCTGAGGTCATGGGGATCACTCTGGTTGATGACCGGGTTGGTGTAGTCCTCGCGGTAGCTGTAAATGCTGCCGTCCGTGAGGTATAGGACCGAGACGCGCACCGGGGCTTTGCGGAGCACGGCGTCCGCCAGCGCCAGAGCCGAGGGCACGGTTTCGAGCAATCCCGGCGCACCGCTGTGGGGCAAGGACCGGATGGCCTTGATGAGCGGCTGGCGATCTGCCCCGGGGTCGGCGAGTACATGCAGTCCGTCCTGATCACGCAGCAGCGCCGCCCACGCATTGGGTGGCAACTTGGCGATTTCGGCAATCACGGCTTGTTGGGCGGCCTGGATGAGGGCCAGATCCCCGACGAGATCGAAGACCACCAGGATGATCTGGTCGCTGCCCGGGCCTAATTGCGCCGTGACGGGCACGGGTTTGTTATTGAGCGTAGCTTCGAACTTCGGCGGGACCGCGCAGCTACTCCCCTCCACCCAGGCTGGAATGGAGATGCCGACTGTCTGGGCGGAGACGGGTCCGGCCAGGACAAGGGCCAAGAGAACAGTCGGCAGCACTGCGTGGTGTCGCGGCATCAGAAGCTGAGATTCAGCCCCAGTTGGATTACGCGCCCGCCATGAGAGCCAATGATCTTGCCGGCGTCAACGTTGGGTGCGTCGAGGGGCCCGATGTTCGGATCGGGATAATTCCAATTCCCGTGATTCAGGAAGTTAATCGCGGTCGCGGTGAACTCGAGCGCGCGATCGCCTCCCAGGTGCAGCCGCTTACCCAGGCTGACATCCATCGAGCTATAACTGGGCCCCATGAGGTCGGATAAGGTGCGGGGACCATCGCCCGGGGTGAAGTCGGGTGGTTGATCAAAGGCCGCCGGGTTGTACCACAGTGACGGCCCCGGATTGGCCACGTGCGGGTCCACGCCCGGCACCACGTTCACGTTGAGGGTGGAGAGCACGTCTCCCGTGTTGTTGAATTCCGGATGCAGCGCCAGTGGTGTCCCGTCGTTCCAATACGCCGAGCCGCTGAGCGACCAGCCACTTACTGCCGCTCCTACCCAACCGGTGAAATGAAACAGTTTGTCGGAACCGAAAGGCAGGTCATAAACGTAGGTGAGCTGCAAATACTGTGGCGTGTCCCAGGACGTACGCGCCCAATCATTACGAAGGTTGAAAAAATCCTGGTTCCCGTAGGGGCCGGAATAATCGTCAAGCTGCTTGGAAAACTCGTAGTAGGCCGTAAACGAGAGGCCGGAGGAGGCGCGTTTCTCCAGCCGCACGAAGCCGGAGTCCCGCTGGTATCGCCCTCCCGAGTAGAGATCGTAAAGTTCGAACCCCTTGAATTGCGGGTAGGGTTGCAGCGTTTCCCGGAACGCTTCGTTGTAAAGCGCGTCGCCATAGGCCAGAGAGCTTGGGTTGATGGCATTGGGATTGACGACGCCGTCGCCAACCAGGATGTCATGGCCCACATTGTGGTTGGCGCCGACCGAAATCAGGATGGAGAACGGCATCTCACGCTCGACGGAAAGCCCCGCGGAGGTGTAGACGGGTTCGCGCCCCCTTAGGTCGACGAAATCCGCCACGGTATTATCGGCTGCCGAGGGACTGAGGTCGGGCAAAGGCGCTGGGAGCGGCGGGATGCCGGCCGCGAGGTCGAGCGCCGGGCTGAGCTGGGTGTTCGGGGAGACGAAAGTCTGGCGAGCGTTGAAGCCTTGCGTCCCCCACTGCCCGTTGTAAATTGGAATACGACGATGCGAGCGGTTGAAAGAAGCGCGGGCCACGATTTTGGAATCGCCCCGCGGGGTCCAGGTGATGTTCAGCGTAGGGTCGAGGTCGAGATTGGCAGAACGTAAACCGCGCGGGATGCCCCCCCGGTCGGCAAACACCAGCGCGCCAGGGTAGCCGCTGGAGGGGTCCAGAACGGCAGGGTCAATCGCGCTCTGGCGATTGTATTTCTCCACCCGCGGCGTGCGGCGGCTGAGAGTGACGTTGCCACTGATCGTCAGGTCCTTCGAAACTGCGTATTTGTCGCCCGCGCCCAGGGACAGGTAGGAATTGCGGAAATAGGAGGGTGCGGTGGTGACAGTGCGTTCCGCATACGCCGCCTGGCCAAGCAAGAAGCTCGCGAACGGATCACCCGTGTCGATAATCCCGGGCAAACTCGTAATATCCGTAGAAAACTGGAAGTCGCCGGAGGGGTAAGCGGGATTGTACGAATTCACCTGGTAGTGGTCGAATTGGGCTGACCACCGGAGAGAATGCTTCCTCTTTTGGCTCGCTACCTCATCGTGAAACTCCAGTGTGTGGCGGGCATTGCGGGTGGTGGGAAAGGGCGTACCCATGGAGAGATAGTTGCCGAGTTCATAACGAGGGAATGTGGATAAGGAACCGTCTCCCACCTGTACCTGTTCGGAGGTAACGCTCAAAGTCGCGGTGTTAACGGTCTTGGGGTTGGCGGTATAGGCGTAGTCGACCTCAGTGCGCCAGCTCGAAAAATGCTGATCCGGCGCCGTAGGGGTCGCATAGTTCGGGAAGTACTTTGCCGCACTCAGGAAACCGCTGGAAGTCGTGCCGATGCCGGTGAGCCGGTGCCGGTCGCCGAAGGGATGATCAAGCTTGACAATCATACCGTCCGCGTCGTCGTCCTGTGGTGCATTGACGAAGTAGTTATTCTGGAAAAAAGGGCCGATGTTGGTGTTTGGCGCGGGATAAAGGGACAAGGCCTTCTGGACGCCTGCCTCGAGGCGCTCCGTGGGGATGACGTTTCCGGGAAAGGTGGAGCGCAGGTACTGCAGATTGCTGGTGGAGACGGGCAGGCTAGAATTGAACGCAGGGTTGGGGGACGTGGTATCGGGATCATAGACAGGAAGCAGGTTGCCGGCTTCGTCCACGGTTTGCGAAAAGTCCCCGTTGCGTTGCGCAGCCGTGGGAATAGTGTGCAGCGAGGCGCGGAAAATCCGCTCGCGAACCCCTTCATAAGAAAGCATGAAGAACGTGTTGTTGGGGTTTGTGATGAGATGAGGGATGAGCAACGGGCCGGCGACATTGAACCCAAACTGGTTGCGGCGCAGGGGGGACTTACTCTCGCCGTTTTGCTTGACCTGGTGCGGTATCGCATCGAGAACATCGTTGCGGAAGTTCTCATAGAGACGTCCGTGCCACCGCCACTTCGGGCCGTGGGACTGTTGCAAGGCTGGCGGGCTCTCGGGGCGCAGCCCCCACTCGCGAGTCAGCTCCTTGAATTCTTCCGCCGCTTGAGTAAGCGGGTCGGGTTGCTTGGAGGAAGGCGCCCCACCCTCGGATGCAACGGCTGCTCCCCAGGCCGCGCCCAAGGCGAGCGCGACCCCCAAGACCACCTTGGCCGGGTTTTTCATCTTGGGATTCCGCAAATTCGATTATATACCCGCCTGCGGAAACCGCCGGGAGGCGTTTGTCATCCCGACACAGTTGCATGCCTCAAGCCGCCGCAGAAGTCGTTTTCCAATACACCGCATACCTTTCCCCGAACAGCTTATAGAGCGGGATCAGGGTGATTCTCTGCGCCTGGCCCACGGTTTGGAAGGTCAACGCTTGCCCAGGGACCGGTTTCAGCCAGCCCGCCGCATCCATCGGGCTGGTGGCAATGGCGGGAACCGGAATCGGGTCCCCCTTGGGAAAGGTTTCGTAATCTGCATAGAACATGGATTTGGAAAGGTACTCGGTTCCCAGCCGGCCGGCCAGAACCAGCGGTCCGTACATCGCGGCCTGGAGAGTCTGGTCGTCCGGCATGGTCTCGATTCGGAGGCTCATGGGCAGGCTGATCTCTACTCGGTCACCCTCCTTCCAGGTGCGGTCGAGCCGCAGATAGCTACTGGGGCTTGCGAACACAGGCAGGGCGGTTCCATTCAGCTTAACCGTCCCCCCCCGGGTTAGCCAGTAAGGAATTCGGATGTTCAGAGCCATCTCCGCGGGTTTATCCGTGTGCACCACCAAAGCTGTGCCTTCCTCCTCGGGGAAGTTGGTCTGTTGCTCAAGGCGCAAGTCTTTCTCAGGCCAGTTCACCTCCGAGGCGATGAAGAGGTTGACGAAGATGCCGTCGTCATCGTGGAAGTAGATGGTATCAGCAGTCTTGGCGAACTCCTCCACGCCGGTCCCCGTGCAGCACCAGAAGGAATCATAGGGGGAGTTGAAGTACTTCCAGTAACCCGCCCCCAGGGGGAGGAAGTAGCTCATCGCGCCATCGGCCGGGTTCTGCGTGCCCAGGCGGCTGTTGAAGAGGGTACGCTCGTAGTAGTCCATTACGCGCGGGTCGGCGGTCCACGAGAAGATGTGGCGAGCCAGTCTCAGCATGTTGTACCCGCAGCAACATTCCTCAGTTGTCTGCCCGAGTTCCGTCGCGAGTTTGCCGGGCCGGGTTCGCCAGAACTCGCCGTTGCTGGTTCCTCCGGTGCAGTAGATGCGGCCGGTCGTGACCGTATTGAAGAAAAAGGAGGCAATATCGTGGTACCGACGTCCCCCGGTAAGCTCGTAGCGTCGGGCCGCGCTGATGACCTGGGGGATGTGAGAGTTGGCGTGGATTCCCTTCAGCTCATCGCGATGTTCGGCCAGTGGATCCAGGAACATGGTCTTCTCGAAGCGCCCCGCCAGATCCAGATATTCCTGCTTGTCCGTCAGGGCATAGAGATTCCCGAGCCCTTCATTCAGGCCGCCGAATTCCGTTTGCAGAATCCGTTGCATGTGCTCGTCGCTAATGCTCTCCTGCCAGCGCTCGATCCAGTGCGCCATGCCCTCCGCCATCTCGAGCGCCTGATCGTTTCCGCAGTAGTAGTGCATGTCCAGGAGGCCCGCCATGATCTTGTGATAGGTGTACCAGGGAGCCCAGACATCCCGCCCCTCGCGCAGCCGGTCGAAGAATTCTCCGGGGAACGCGCTGAGATAGCCGTCTCGGAGAGACTTCTGGCAGTTGCCGAGCTCGCTGACCAGCCCCTGCGCCTTGTCCCTCAAGTCGCTGTCGCCCGTGCTGGCAAACATCAGAGCGCAAGCTGACAAGTAGTGGCCGCCGGTGAAGTGCCCGCGCACTTCACAGTCGGGCTTTTCCCAGCCGCCCAGGGGCTTTGCCGAAGAAGGGAGTCCTGCGTTCACGCGGAAGTTATGCAGCAGCCGGTCGGAAGGGAGCTGATTGAGATAACGCCGGTCCGCCTCCAGCGCATCCTGAAAAACACCCTTTCGCAATCGGACTTGGCGCAGGGGGAAAGGCTCGACACGCCGCAGAATCTTCTCCCTGCCGACCGGCCGTCTGTTCTTAGCGGGCGCACCGACGCCGGCATCCTGGGGGGGGCGCGCTGGGACAAGACCCGGCAGCAGCGCGGCTCCCGCAGCAATTGCCGCCGAAGAGACAAACTTCCTTCTGGTCAGAGTATTTGGGGGTGCCATAAATCCCTTCCTTTGAGCCAGCCGATAATACCACCGGACCGGGAATCAAAGAAGGCGAGCAGGCGGAAAGGGAATCCCAACAGGAGACAAGCGAGAAAGCTCCGGCTATTGTACAATGCGAGGAGATGTAGGGCTCGGTCAACGGTAGCCTCAGAGACGAAAAGGAAGTGATTCGCATGCTTAAGACTGGAGCGCAGATCCTTTGGGAATGCTTGGAACGAGAAGGCGTCCAGCACGTCTTCGGCTATCCAGGCGGGGCAATTCTGCCCGCCTATGATGCTCTTAAGCACAGCAAGATCCATCACGTTTTGGTGCGGCACGAACAGGGAGCCACACACATGGCGGACGGATATGCGCGCGCCAGCGGACGGGTAGGAGTAGCCGTGGCGACCTCCGGGCCGGGAGCCACCAACATGGTCACAGGCATCGCCACGGCCATGATGGACTCATCATCCATTGTCTGCATTACCGGACAAGTGGGCAGCAAGCTGATCGGCTCGGATGCCTTTCAGGAGACGGACATCACGGGTGTCACTCTGCCCATCACCAAACATAACTACCTGGTGACGCACGCTAGCGAGCTGGCCCGCACCCTGCGCGAAGCGTTCCATGTGGCCTGTTCCGGGCGTCCCGGCCCGGTCCTGGTCGACATCACCAAAGACGCACAGCAGTCCTCGTGTGAATTCGACTGGGAGGCGGCAAAGCCGCAGTTGCCGGGGCACCGTCCGGATTGGTCACCCACGGCGAGTGAATATGCGCGAGCTTTGGAGCTGATCCAAAACGCCAAGCGCCCCGTGATCCTCGCCGGTCACGGCATCCTCCTTTCGGGCGCCGTGCCGGAAGTCCGCGAGCTGGTGGAATGCACCGGCATTCCCGTCACGCTGACGCTGCTCGGCCTCGGCGCGTTTCCTGCCTCGCATCCCCTGAATCTCGGCATGATGGGCATGCATGGTGAATCCTGGGTGAACCACGCGATTCAGGACGCCGACTTGCTGCTCGCGCTGGGCATGCGCTTTGATGACCGGGTAACCGGCAACTTGAAGACCTACGCGCCCAATGCCAAGAAAGTGCAAGTGGACATCGACCCCACGGAGATCAACAAGCTCGTGAAGGTGGACGTGGCCCTCATCGGTGATCTGCGGGGAGTTCTGCGCGAATTGCTGCCCCGCATCAAACCGCTCGACTGCGCTGAGTGGCGGAGCTACCTGGATCGCCTGAAGGGCGATTCCGCGGTGCGGGACATCAAGAACCTGCCCGATAGCGGGCATCTTTACGCGGCGCACGTGATCAACGACTTGTGGCAGGAAACCCGCGGTGGCAACGCGGTGGTGGTGACTGACGTCGGCCAGCACCAAATGTGGGAAGCCCAATACTTCAAGCACGACCAGCCGCGCTCGCTGATCACTTCGGGCGGCTTGGGCACCATGGGATTCGCGCTCCCGGCCGCCATCGGCGCAAAGGTCGCGCGTCCGGAGGCCGAGGTGTGGGTGGTGGTGGGCGACGGCGGCTTCCAAATGACCATGGCCGAGCTGGCCACGCTCGTCCAGGAGAAGCTGAAGATCCAAATTGCCATCATCAACAACCGGTATTTGGGCATGGTGCGCCAATGGCAGGAGTTCTTCTATGAACGCAATTACCAGTCCACGCCCTTGCTGAGCCCGAATTTTTCGAAGCTGGCAGAGGCCTATGGTATCCGGAGTGCGGTGGTCGTGAAACGCTCCGAGGTTGTACCCGCGGTGCAAATGGCGCGCCGGCACGACGGGCCAGCGCTGATTGACTTCCAAGTGGAACAGGAGGATTCGGTCTATCCCATGGTGGCGGCCGGAGCCGGTTTGCACGAGATGATCCGCCGCCCCAATCCCCTGGTGGAGACTGCCGAAGACGAATAGGTCCATATGCTGAGAACATTTGTGGTCCACGTAGAGAACAAACCCGGCGTGTTGACCCGGGTCGCCTCGCTGTTCCGGCGGCGCGCCTTCAACATCGACTCGCTGACGGTGGGGCGTACGGAAAAGCCGGAAGTCTCACGCATGACGATTACGGTGGAGGCCGACCAGGATGAGGCGCGCCGTATTGAGGCCAGCCTTTATAAATTAGTTAATGTTCTTCTAGTTGAGAACATCACGGAAGCCCCGGCGATCACTCGCGACCTGGCTATGATCAAGGTGGCTGCGCAGCACGAGGAGCGCTCCCACGTGCTGCAGTTGGTGAGCGTCTTCCGGGCGCGCGTAGTGGATGTGGCGCCGGATTCACTCATCATCGAAATTACCGGCGACGAAGACAAGATCGACGGGCTCTTGGAAATCCTGCGCCCCTTTGGAGTCCTGGAAATGGTGCGCACCGGCATCGTAGCCATGCGGCGCGGGAACAAGTCCCCCGCCGCAGTCCCCCCGGCGAACGGCTTGGCCGAAATCTCGGCCGAAACGGATGAAGGGGAGGGTCAGTCCGTGTAGCCCCTCGTTGAAATGTTCCGTTGCCATTCTGAGCACGCTGGTGCGATCCTGAGCGAAGCGATGTCACGCTGAGTGCAGCGGGCCATCTCGCCGTGGCACGGTTGCTTTCGCGCAAAAACCCGGAGCCAGATCGCTCGCTCTTTCCGTCGCTAACCCGTTTGGCGAGATTAGCGCTCTTTCATTCCGTAACGTGCTGCTTTTGGCTCCAGATATGTCGCGGGATTTTTGCATTCTCGGGCAAACAGTCTGTCATATTGTCGTCCATTTCTGCGAAATCTTTGTATTCTCTGTCAAAAAGCCCGACTGATTATCGGGCATTGTGTCACTCAGTCCTTTGTTTTCATACATATAGCCGGATCGATTTTCATTTTTAACATCTCTTTGGGCGAGTGCCCCATTTCGAGCTTGAAAAGCACATTCGTAGGCCGCGACAATTGCGCCGATTTGAATCTTCGATCCCCTGCGTGAGTAGGCATTTTTCGCCCTTGTATCGGGGCCAAACCGTGTTTGGGCCCAATGCTAACGTGACTAGTCTAGCGCCCTTTTGATTTATTGTCAAGGAAATTATTACCGCATTGCCCACCGGTGGGCCAAGTCTTATGCCCGGAATGCCTAATTGTCCGAAGTGTTCTTTCTATCCTTGGCCAAGAGGTAGATGGGGCGACTGCCCGTCGCCATCACCGGCCCGTTGCAAGGTGGGGCGGTCAGGCGTACATTATCGTTCTGCCGCGGTGACAGGGCACTAAGTTGCCGCCCAGTGAGGCTGGAGAGCCTCTGGGTTTGACAAGGAGAGGGCATGAGTTGGACGGATGAGCTGGTGCGGGAAGTCCCCGGGCGTGTCCTGACGGACGAGGCCACGCGGGATGCTGCCGCCACCGACTTTGGCCGCCTCGTGGTGCGCAGGCCGCAGGCGGTGGTGCGCCCGGCGTCCGCGGAAGATGTGGCGCGTGTGCTGAAGTTCGCGGCTCGGCATTCGCTGAGCGTGGCAACCCGCGGGGGCGGACACTCGCAAACCGGACAGTCCCTTGGGGAGCACCTCGTGTTCGACATGGCCTCGCTCTGCCAACTCCAGCGTTTCGGACATGGCACCGCGACCGTGCAGGCGGGGATCAAGTGGCGGACGTTGGTGGAGCACCTGGCAGCGCGGCGGGTCTCGCCCCCCGTCCTGACCAACAATCTAGATGTCACAGTAGGCGGAACGCTTTCCCTGGGCGGGCTGGGCGTGGCCTCGTGGCGGTATGGTACGCAGGCCGACACCTGCCTGGAGCTCGAGGTCGTGACTGGTGCGGGCGAAATCGTACGCTGCTCGAACGATCGTAATCGTGACCTGTTTGATGCCGTCCGCGCTGGCGTGGGCCAATTCGCGGTCATCACCGAGGCGGTCCTCAAAGTGCGGAATCATCAACCGCGCTTCCGCAGCTTCTATCTGCTTTACGACGACTTGGCTGCCCTGTTGGCCGACCTGAAGACGCTGATGACTGAGGGACGCTTCGATGCCTTGGAAGCCTGGTGCGCGCCGTGCCCGCAGGGTTTCAAGAAATTGGGGGGACAACGCCAGGCGTTTGCGCAATGGTTCTATCCGCTGCACGCGACGATCGAGACGGGTACGGATCCAGTTCCTGCGGCGGCGGACAAGCTGCACGGGTTGCAATACTACAAGCACGTCCACACCGAGGACGGAGATCTGCTGGAATTCTTCACCCGGCTCGATCCGCTATTTGCTCTCTGGAAGCGCGGGGGGGCTTGGGACTGCGCGCACCCTTGGATGGAGTGCGTGCTACCCTGGCAGACGACCGCGCCGTACGTCTCTCAGGTGCTCGCCAACCTGCCGCCCCAGGGGCTGGCGGGGGGGCACATACTGCTCTGGCCGGCGCGGGGGACGACGTCGTCGGCGCCACTCTTCATGCGCCCCGCAGGCGACTTCCTAATGGGTTTCGGGATTCTGCCCGCCGTGCCAAAGCCATTCCTGGACGAGATACTGCCACGGCTCCACTTGGCCAGCCAGGCTGCCATCCTGATGGGCGGCAAGCGATATCTTTCCGGTTGGATCGACTTCGACCACGCGGCGTGGAGGGCGCATTACGGCGAACGCTGGGCCGAGGTCGTGGCGGCGAAGAACAAGTTCGACCCGCAAGGCATCCTGAATCCAGGGTTCATCAAGTATGAATGAACGCCGGCCCATATTACAACTGGGGCCTTCGAGATGGTTAACTCATCGGTGACGTCCACAGACTTATAGCGGACTTGAGCCTGTGGGCCCGCATCTTCCACAGGAACAAAATAACTTACATAAAATCAGATTGTTATAGGGAAAGTCCGGGCGCAAAGAGGGTAGCCTTTTCCTTGACACCCCCGAACCTGCGTGCTACATTCTCTCGTCTTCGCATTGCCGGAAACGTCCACCTGCAAGGCGTGACCTTCCCTATGAGTGAGATTTTTCGCGAGCTTGGGCACCTGTTCCTCCAGTCCGTACCTACCCTTATCCTCGTTTTCGTGCTTTATGTAATTCTCGATCGGCTCTTTTTTCGTCCTGTGAATGCCGTCCTGAAGGAACGCGCCCATGAGACGCTGGGTGCGCTGGGGCGGGCCCGCGAGCAGGCTGCCGCAACGGATTCGAAGGCGAAAGACTACGAGGAAAGGCTCCAGGCGGCGCGCCAGAACGTGTACCGCCAGCGCGAAACGGAGCGCCGCATGAGCTTGGCGGCGCGCGAGGCGGCTTTGCAGAAAGCTCGCCAACAGACTGAGGTGATGGTCCAGGAAGGTCAGGCCAAACTGGCACAGGAAGCGGCTGGGGTCAAAGCGGAACTCGAAAGTGCCTCCCGTCCCCTGGCAGAGATGATTGCACAGGACTTGGTGGGCCCCAAGTCGACCGCCAGCGGGGGAGGAGGGACGCGACAATGATCCACTCGCTCCGGCGTGCCGCACGGCTGGCTTTATTCGGGATTTGCCTGGTGGGGTTTGCGCACGCCGGCATCGCATGGTCAGCGGCGGTGGCGCCGGCGGTGGAAGAGAAAAGTCAAGAACCGGCCCACGAACTCCTTTACAAGTTCATCAACTTCACCTTGCTCGTGGGACTACTGGTGTACTTCCTGCGTAAACCAGCCGCGGATTTTTTCCACTCGCGCTCGGCCTCCATCCGGAAGAGTTTGGAAGAAGGCCGCAAGGCACTGGAAACATCTGGAGCCCAGCTTCGTACGGTGGAGGAGAGATTGCTGCACCTGGAAGAGGAAATTGCCGCCTTCAAAGCGTCAGCCGAGCGCGAAATGGCAGCCGAGCGCCAGCGCCTCGAGCAGGCAGCAGCGGACGAGGCAGCCCGGATCTTGGAGGCCGCGCATGCCCGGTTGGATACCGCCCTGCGCGCCGCCAAGCTGGAGCTGAAGAACCACGTAGCGCAGCAAGCGGTTACCCAGGCGGAAGGATTGATCCGCGAGCGCCTGGATGAGCCTGGGCGCCGTCGGCTGGTCAACCAGTTTGTGTCGGGTATCGAGGACAAGGAAAGAAAGAACTAGCCATGCCGACGGTTGTCGCCAATCGATACGCGCGCGCGCTTGCAGACGTTGTGGCAAGTAAGGGCAATTACCGCCAGGTGCTGGAGGAGCTGGAAGATTTCGACGCGGCCTATCGCGAGAGCCCCGAACTGCGGACGCTTTGCGAAACGCCGGCTCTCACGCTGGCGCAGAAGATGGGTGTGCTCGAATCCGTCGCGCAGCGCCTGGGCGCTTCGCCCGTGACTTTGAATTTCCTGCGGGTGTTGCTCAGCCACTACCGCATGCCGCTGCTGGGAGAAATCACCGAGGCGTTCCGCAACATCGCGAATGCCCGGCTGGGAATCGTGCAAGTGAAGATTTCTTCCGCCGCCGGCCTCACCGATGAGGAGAAGGAGCTTCTGCGGGCGCGTTTTGGCGAGCTCATGCGCCAGCAGCCGGAATTGGAATTCCACCTTGACCCCGATTTGATTGGCGGCATCGTGGCGCAGATCGGGAGCACCGTCTATGACGGCTCCATCCGCGGCAGCTTGGACCGCATCCGGGAGCAATTAATGGCGCATTGATCACTGGTGATTGCTCATTGGTGATTTGCGATTCGTGATTTGTGATTGGAGAAAGCGGCGCGCGCGCCGTTTCCAGCCCCGAAGAGCTGCGGCGGCGCACAAAAGAACTTGCGCTGCGAATTATCAAGTTGTTTCGTGCTCTGCCAAAAAACCGAGGATGCTCGCGTGTTGGGCAGGCAAATTCTTCGTTCTGGAACAGCGGTAGCAGCTAATTATCGCAGCGCATGCAGAGCACGGTCGCGGGCCGACTTTATCTCGAAGATCGGCATAACTGTTGAGGAAGCTGACGAGACGGCATTCTGGTTGGAGTTACTGATCGATGCAAGCGTCGTGAGGCCAACGATTTGGTCCGAATCTTTCAGGCAACGCGCACGAGCGCAAAGGTGCGGGTCCAATCACAAATCACAAATCACGAATAGTTCGAGGTAATTGATGCCACAAATCAAAGCCGACGAAATCACTAAAATCATCCGCGAACAGATCGAGAATTTCGATCGCAGTGTGACGGTGGCGGAAGTGGGCTCCGTCATTTCGGTGGGAGACGGCGTGGCCCGCATTCACGGCCTCGACAACGTCATGGCGGGCGAACTGCTGGCGCTGCCCCACGACGTGGCGGGGCTGGCGCTGAACCTGGAAGAGGACCGGGTGAGCGCCGTGCTGCTCGGTGATTACACGAAGATTCAGGAAGGCGACATCGTTAAGCGTACCAACCGCATCATGTCGGTGCCGGTCGGCGAGGCCCTGATCGGACGCGTGGTCGACGCACTGGGCCAGCCCACTGATGACAAGGGCCCCATCCTCACCGATCAGTACAGCCCCGTGGAGCGCATCGCCCCGGGCGTGGTCGATCGCCAGCCGGTGCGCGAGCCCTTGCAGACCGGCCTGAAGGCTATCGACTCGATGATCCCCATCGGGCGCGGCCAGCGCGAGCTGATCATCGGCGACCGCCAGACGGGGAAAACCGCCGTGGCGCTCGACACCATCCTGAACCAGCGGGGTGGCGATGTGATCTGTATTTACGTCGCCATCGGGCAGAAGCGTTCGACCATCGCCCAGGTCATCAAGACCCTGGAAGACTTTGACGCCATGAAGTTCAGCATCGTGGTGGAGGCGAGTTCTTCCGACCCCGCCCCGATGCAGTACATCGCGCCTTACGCCGGATGCTCGATGGGCGAGTACTTCCGCGACCGCGGCCGCCACGCTTTGATCATTTACGACGATCTTTCCAAGCACGCTGTGGCCTATCGCGAAATTTCCCTCCTGCTGCGGCGTCCACCCGGGCGCGAAGCTTATCCTGGTGACGTGTTTTATTTGCACTCGCGCCTCTTGGAGCGCGCGGCCAAGCTCAACAAGGAAGGCGGCGGCGGCTCGCTTACGGCCTTGCCCATCATCGAGACCCAGGCCAGCGATGTGTCGGCGTACATTCCCACCAACGTCATCTCGATCACCGACGGCCAGATCTATTTGGAGACCGACCTCTTCAACAGCGGCGTCCGGCCGGCGGTGAACGCCGGCATCTCCGTGTCGCGCGTGGGTGGCAACGCCCAAATCAAAGCCATGAAGTCGATTGCCGGAATGCTGCGCCTGGAAATGGCCCAGTTCCGTGAACTGGCGTCTTTCGCGCAATTCGGCAGCGATCTCGACAAAGCCACGCTGGCGCAATTGAACCGCGGGCGGCGGCTGGCGGAAATTCTGAAGCAGGATCAGTACAAACCTTTGCCCGTGGAAAAGCAGATCGCCATCATCTTTGCCGGCACGAACGGCTACCTTGATGATTTGCCGATTGAACAATGCCTGCCCTTTGAACAGGCGCTTTACGATTTCATGGATACGGCCTATCCGGCGGTGGGGGGGCGGATCGCAGAGACAAAGGAGATCGATGAGCCCCTGCGCGCCGAAATGCGCAAGATGATCGAGGAATGCAAGGTGAAGTTTGTGGCGGAAAGCAAGGCGACAGTCTAAGGCAGGTGTCAGGTGCCAGGGAAAGACGGGCATCTGGCGACCGCTGCTTGACCCCTGATACCGGACACCTGGCACCTAGTATATGGCAGCTCTTCTCGACATTCGACGCCGCATCCGCTCGGTAAAGAGCACGCAGCAAATTACCCGCGCGATGAAAATGGTGGCGGCCGCGCGCCTGCGGCGCGCCCAGGACCGCATCTTCAACGCGCGGCCCTACGCCAACGAGATGGTCACGCTGCTTTTGAGCGTCGCGGCGCGCATCACCGACCGCTCGCATCCGCTGCTTGCCGTGCGGCCTATCGAGCGGCAACTTCTGGTGCTGATCACCGCTGACCGCGGTTTGTGCGGGGGTTTCAACACCAACCTGATTCGCGCCGCGCAGGTTTATCTGGACGAACACCGCGACCGGGACGTTTCCATGATCACCGTGGGCCGCAAAGGCCGGGATTACTTCATTCGGCGGCCGGTGAAGGTGATTGGTGAGTACGTCAATATTTTTGGCCGTCTGGAATTCAGCGCGGCACAACCGATTTCTAAGAGCATCATCGAGCTTTACACGACAGAAAAAGTGGACGCTGTGGATTTTATTTACAATGAGTTCAAGTCCATCATGACGCAGCGGGTGAAGGTGGAGCGCTATTTGCCCATCCAGCCCGTTGCGCCGCCCCAGGGCGAGGCGCTGATCGATTACATCTACGAACAGCCGCCGCAGGAAATCTTTAACATCCTGCTGCCACGCTACGTGGAGATTGAAGTTTACCGGGCGCTGCTGGAATCGCAGGCGGCGGAACTTGCAGCGAAAATGACGGCCATGGACGCCGCCACGAACAACGCCAAGGATATTATCGATTCCCTGACGCTGTACATGAACCGCGTCCGTCAGGCGGCCATCACGCGCGAGATCATCGAAGTCGTCAGCGGCGCTGCGGCAACGTAGAAACTGGAAATTGGAAATTGGAGACTGGAAACTGGAGATTGAAAATTGGAAACTAGATACCGGAAACCTGAAGTCGGGTCGCCCTTCACGGCCTCGGCAATTTGGATGACGAGTTACCCATTTCCAGTTTCCGGTGCGAGGCGGCGATCATGACCTCAGGCTCGCCCGTAAAGGACTTTAAAGACCTGGAAGTGTGGAAGGTCGCCCGTGGCCTGCGACACGAAATGTATAAGCTGGCCGCCAAACTTCAGGATTTAGAGAAATTCGGACTCGCGAGCCAGATCCGGCGCGCCGCCGTCTCGGTGACGGCTAACATCGCCGAGGGCTTCGGTCGGTTCGGGTATCAGGAGAATGCCCAGTTTTGCAGGCAAGCCCGTGGTTCTTTATATGAACTGAGGGACCACATCACAACCTGTCTGGATGAGGGTCACCTTACAGCAGAGGAGAGCGCACGGCTCGAGCAGCTCGCGCACTTAGTGGGAAGACTGCTCAATGGATATCTTCGTTTCACGCTGGCGATGAAGCGTGAAGCAGCTTAGAGGAAACTGGAGATTAGAAACTGGACACTGCAAGCTGCAAATTGGCGAGCACAAATTGGCCGAGAAGGCGATTGATACCGAGCGTCGATTCTTGAAGCCCAATTTCGAGTTTGTAGTTTCCAATTTCTGATTTCCAGTTTCTATTTTCCGAGAGGATTTGCGATGCCTGAAGAAAAACACGTTGGCAAGGTGGTGGAAGTCATCGGGCCGGTGGTGGTGGCGGCGTTTGAAGGCGGCCATCTTCCCCCCATTTACAACGCCGTGCGGATCACTTCCCAGGGCTTCGAGGTGCCGACTCCCATCGACGTCATCGCCGAGGTCGAACAGCAGTTGGGCGAAGGCCGCGTCAAGTGCGTGTCGATGCAGCCCACGGATGGGATGGTGCGCGGCATGAGCGTGGAGGACCAGGGCGGGCCGATCACCGTGCCCGTGGGCAAGGGGACGCTCGGACGGGTGATGAATGTCATCGGCCAGCCCGTGGATAAGCTGGGTCCCGTAGCTTGCCAGGAACGCTGGCCCATTCATCGGCACGCGCCTTCTCTGGAGAATCAGAACACCAACCTGGAGGCATTCGAGACCGGGGTCAAGGTGATCGACCTGCTCGAGCCTTATCTGAAAGGCGGCAAGACGGGCCTGTTCGGTGGCGCGGGCGTGGGCAAGACGGTTATCGTCATGGAATTGATCCACAACGTGGCTTTGAAGCACGGCGGCGTTTCGGTGTTCTCCGGCGTGGGTGAGCGCACGCGTGAAGGCAACGACCTGTGGCTGGAAATGCAGGAAAGCGGCGTGATGGTGGCGGGCGATCCCGACAAATCCAAGGTCGCCTTGATTTATGGCCAGATGACCGAACCCCCTGGCGCGCGCCTGCGCGTGGGTCTCACGGGCCTCACCGTGGCCGAATATTTTCGTGACGTCGGCGGCCAGGACGTGCTGCTGTTCATCGACAATATTTTCCGCTTTACCCAAGCAGGTGCGGAAGTTTCGGCGCTGCTCGGCCGCATGCCCTCCGCCGTGGGCTACCAGCCCAACCTTTCCACGGAAATGGGCGAACTCGAGGAACGGATTACGTCCACCAAGACCGGTTCCATCACCTCCGTGCAGGCGATTTACGTGCCTGCCGACGACCTGACCGACCCGGCGCCCGCCACGGCCTTCTCGCACCTGGACGCCACCACCGTGCTCACCCGCGCGCTCGTCGAAATCGGCATTTACCCCGCCGTTGATCCCCTGGCTTCCACTTCCCGGGTTCTCGATCCGCGCATTGTGGGACATGAGCATTACGATGTGGCACGCCGGGTGAAGGCCATTCTGCAAAAGTACAAGGACCTTCAGGACATCATCGCCATCCTGGGGATGGACGAGCTTTCGGAAGAAGACAAGGTCACGGTAGCGCGAGCCCGCAAGATCCAGCGCTTCCTTTCGCAACCCTTCTTTGTGACCAAGCAGTTCACGGGCATGGAAGGCCGGTACGTGAAGCTGGAAGACACCATCAAGGGCTTCAAGGAACTCGTGGACGGAAAGCACGACGACATGACCGAGCAAGCGTTCTATATGGTGGGCACCATCGAGGAGGCCATCGAGAAAGCAGAGAAACTCAAGGCGGCAGCCTAGGAATCGGGCCACTGATTCATCGGGTCAATGGGTCAGTTAAAGGCTGTCCGTTGTCCGTGGTCCGCCGTCAGTGGCCTCGGACCTTCGGTCTCCGCCTATTGCTTGCAACGGACCACGAACAGCTTTCCGATGGGCCAATGAACCGATGGAACGATGGACTGATCGACAACAGCTATGGCAGATATCACTCTCCCAACTCAAATAGATCTCGACATCGTGACGCCTGACCGGTTGGTGGCGCACGACGCGGTGACCGCCGTGACCCTCCCCGGGAAGAACGGTTACCTGGGGATTCTGCCCGGGCACGCGCCGCTGTTGACCGAACTCGACTCCGGTGAGCTTGTCTATACGCGTGAAGGTGTTCAACACACCCTGGCGGTGAACTGGGGATTCGCGGAAGTGTTAGGAGATCGCGTCATCGTGCTGGTGCAGTCGGCCGAGCGCGCCGAGGAAATCGATGTGGAACGCGCCGAGAAAGCCAAGACCCGCGCCGAGGAGCGCCTGAAGCGATTCAACGATCCGCAAGTGGATATGGAACGCGCGCGCAAAGCCCTGACCCGGGCCATGGTGCGATTGGAAGCCGCCCAACGACCCCAACGGTGATTGTCCACCCTCACGCATTTCTGCTGTTGAAGCTCAAGAATCGGTGAGCGGCCCCGTTCACCTTCCCAGCACGGTCTTGGCAATCGTTTGAAGCTGCATGAACGACGTGCCCTCGTAAATCTTGCCGATTTTCGAGTCTCGCAGGTACTTCTCCGCGGGGTACTCGCGGGTGAACCCATAGCCGCCGTAGACCTCCAGGCATTCGGAGGCGACCCGCTCCGCCACCTGCGAGCAGAAATACTTGGCCATGGCGGCTTCCTTCTGGAAGGGCTGGCCAGCATCCTTAAGGCGCGCGGCGTTATAGGCCATCAGGCGCGCCGCCTCAACCTCCGTGGCCAGACGCGCCAATTGGAACTGGATGGCCTGGAACTCGGCGATGGGCTTGCCGAACTGCTGGCGTTCCTGCGCATAGTGGACCGCATGCTCCAGCGCGCCGCGCGCCACGCCCACCATCTGCGCCGCGATGCCAATGCGGCCTTCATTCAGCGTCTCCATCGCCAGCTTGTAGCCCTTGCCGACCTGCCCCAGCACGTTCTCCTTGGGCACCCGGCAGTCTTCAAGGATCAGTTCGCAGGTGGAGGAGGCTCGGATGCCGAACTTGTCCTCCTTCTTGCCAACCGTGAAGCCGGGCGTGTGGCGCTCGATGAGGAAGGCCGTGATGCCGCGATAACCTGCGGCCGGGTCGGCGTTCGCGAAGACGATGAATAAGCCTGCCTCCTGGGCGTTGGTAACCCAAAGTTTGCGGCCGTTCAGTAGAAAGTGCTCGCCCTCCTCGCGGGCGCGCGTGGCCAGCGCAAAGGCATCGCTTCCGGCGTTGGGCTCGGAAAGCGCGTAGGCGCCCACCGTGTCGCGCACCAGGCGAGAGAGAAACTTCTGCTTCTGCGCCTCGGTTCCCCATTTCTGCAGTGCGTTGTTGACCAAGGTGTTCTGAACGTCGATCACCACGCCTGCCGAGGCGTCCACGCGCGAGAACTCCTCGATGGCCAGGATCGCCAGGAAGAAGGTGCCCCCGCTGCCGCCGTAAGCTTCCGGAGGCTCAATCCCCATAAAGCCCTGGACAAAGAATTTCTCGAGCAGCTCGGGATTGAAGACGCCCTCGCGATCCATCTCTGCGACGTGGGGCAGGATCTCTTTGCTGGCGAACTCACACGCCACGGCCTGGAACATACGTTCTTCCTCGGTCAACATGGTCAAAGGCCCATAATTGGTAATCGCGCCGGATTCGGCCATCTCTGCCTCCCTGGTTTGCCGCAGCAGACGCCCGCGCCTGAGTGGACTGCCTCGCTAGCTGCTCTCGGGGCGAGTGGGGTCTTCACCCTCGTGCTGCCCGTAACGCTGGCGCACCACGATCAAATAATGGACTCCCGAAGCCAGCGTCAGCGCCGCCGTAAGATAGACAAAGATCCTGACTAGTTCAGCCCCGATATGAGGGACCTGCGCCTGGTAGCTGACCGCCGCGAAGATCGTCGCCATCTGCACCCCCGTGGAAGCCTTCCCCAGTGGCGTGGGATAGAAGGGGCGGTACCCGGCGACAAGGCTGATCAGAAGCGCGGTCATAAGGATGCCCACGTCTCTGGTGAGCACCACGATCGTAAGCCACCACGGCAGAGCGCCACGAAACGACATGGTCAGATAGCCGGTCGTCATCAGGATCTTGTCCGCGATCGGATCAAGCGCCACTCCCAGCGGGCTTACCTGTTTGAGCAGCCGAGCCAGCGCACCATCCAGAACATCGGAGATTGCCGCTACCATCAAAACCACGAGTGCGGCGCGATAGCTCCGGTCCATGACCAGGATCGCGAACACCGGGACGAACGCCAGCCGTAGCAGCGTGATCTGATTCGAGGCCGTTAAAAGTCGGGAGGTCATCACCTTTCAGTCAATATAACCAGTCCTGCGGATGGCTGTCAATCAAGGCCAACGGGTTTGCTTGATTGCCAGAAGGTTTTTGGGGAGGTGGAGTTTCAAAGTTCCGGGCATGGATCGTCATGAGGCCCGTTGCAGGAGTTGCCCATTCGGACACAGATTCCCGTCAGCGAGCCTTACGCGGCGGCCGCGGCGCTTTCTGCATCGCCAGTTTTCGTTGTACCGCCGGGCTTTGAAGCTCACGCAGCGCGTCGGAGGCAATCCAGCGGGCGGCCTGCGAATCGAGGCGGTGAATTTCCCGAGCTGCGGCGATAGCGGCCCGGTTCAGCCGCCTGTTCCGTTTTCCGATCTGGCGCAGCGCCCAGTTCACGGCTTTCTTCACGAAGTTCCTTTCATCCAGGGCGGCGCGTCTAATCAAGGGCAGAAACCTCAGAAAAGTTCCGTCGCTCGCGGCTTTGTCCGTCACGGTCAGTCCCGCCATCAGCGCAAACGCTGCCCTCTTGACGAATTCCTCTTGCCGGGAGTTCCATTCGACGCACTTCGCATAGGCAAGTTTTGAGTGGCGAAACAGATTGAAGCAGGCGCCGTCGCAAACCGCCCAGTTGTCGAAGTCCTCTGCCCACTCGTCCATCTGCCCCCCCGTGACCTTCTCTGGCTCGTCAATGAGGGTGGCCAGCACGCGCGCCTCAAAAATTTCCAAAGCCCACAACTCCTGCGCCAGAGCGTGGTGTCGGCCGATTTCCCGCGCCAGCCTTTTCAAGTCTGGAATTCGCCAACCTCCGTAGACTTTCTTCGTGACGATTCCGAAGCGCGCCATCCCTTCCACCGCCCGGCGATCGACACGCGATGCGAGCTTTTCCAGAATCTCTTTGCTCTTCACCGAAATTCACGCGCCGACGGCGTCGCCGTCGCCTCGACAGACCTGCCAGGCCGATTTGGACGAAAGGAGGAAGGGTCGCCTGAACCTAAGCCCGAGCTGCCTGGATTCCGAGATATTCCTGGATAGTTATTCCGGCTCTGGAATAGAAGCGCTCGGCCAGCGAAGGGATCGGCCCGCTAGATTCGTCGAGAGCGATTCGTTCCACCCGGTGCATGGGGAAGAAGACCGTTTCCGGGCCGACGGCGGTTTCCTCCCGCTTGCTGACTTGCCGGAGGAAATCGTCAAAGGACTCGATCCGCACTCCACGCACCGTGACGCCCTGCGGTTCCAGTCGCAACAGTTGCCCCCAGAATTTCTCCTTGGGTGAGACGAGGCTGGCAATAACGATGTCGTTGATCTTCATATCTGCCCCCCGCATGGGCCGGCGCTAGAACAGAGGTATTCACTTCCCCAACGCGTGATATTAGCTAATCTCGCGCAACTTGCCGCGAAGGCGCGATGCCTGCCGGAACTCGCGCTCCAGCTCACGGTCGGCCAAATGCAGCTTCATCGACTCCAGTTTCTGAATCAGTGCTTCCAGCGCCACCTGGATATTCTCGCTATTGGTCAGGCAAATGTCGCGCCAGATGGAGTAAGGGCTGTCGGCGAGACGAGTCATATCACGGAATCCCGAGGCCGCGAGTTCCAGGGGAAGCCGCTCTTCGGCGGCCCGCTCCGCGGTCACGCTGGCCAGGCTCGTGGACAGTAGTTGAGGTAAGTGACTCAGCAAGGCGACGGCCCGATCGTGACTCGCCGCATCGGTCCAGTAGGGCTGAGCTCCCACAGTAGTGAGGAGAGCCGCGAAGCGTTGCGCCCGCGGGTCCGATTGATGTGCAGGCTCGAGAGGAGTCAGCACGTAGCGGCTCCGTTCAAACAACCTGGCATCGGCGTTCTCAAGACCGGAACGCTCCTTGCCGGCCAGGGGGTGCCCGCCCAAAAACAGCGGTTCGGTACCGAGCAGTTCGTGGGCGCGCCGGCAGATGAGCCGCTTCGTACTGCCCACATCGGTCACCAGCGCATTATAGGCGCAAGCTCTCTTCAGTTTGGGCAGCAAATCCAAAATCGATCCGACCGGCGTCGCCAGGATGATAAGATCCGCTTCGCGAACGGCCTCGATGGGGTCCGGGCTCCCCTCATCAACCACTTCACGGCGCATGGCGCGCTCCACGATCTCGCGACGATCGCAGCCGACACGCTGGCCCCCGAAGCCCGCTTTCTCAAGCGCCAGCCCCCACGATCCACCCATCAGCCCCAAGCCGATAATCGCGACGCGGCGAAAGATTGGTTCTGAAATCGCTGTTCCCTCGGAGTCAACTTGCGGGCGGTCCTTCCCAGGTCACTGCCCGGCCGCTCGACACGCTCTCGGAGTCTGATGATAGGGCTTCAACTTTTCAACTTTCAACTCTTAACTGCCCTTCGAGCTTTCTATCCACAGCCGGCGCGATCATTCGCAATTCTTTCATTAATTGCTGGAACTGCTCAGGGTAGAGTGACTGGGCGCCGTCACTTAGCGCCTTTTCGGGGTCGTTGTGGACTTCGATCAGCAGGCCGTCCGCCCCCGCAGCCAGAGCCGCGCGCGCCATGGACGCGACCTTATCCCGCCGGCCCGTCCCATGTGAAGGGTCAACCACAATGGGCAGATGGGAGAGCTTCTTGATCACCGGGATAGCGGAGATGTCCAGCGTGTTGCGCGTATAGCTTTCGAAGGTCCGGATGCCGCGTTCGCAGAGCACCACGTTGTAGTTCCCGCCGGCCATGATGTATTCGGCGGAAAGCAGCAACTCTTCAATGGTGGCGGAAATACCGCGCTTCAGCAGGATGGGCTTGGAAACCTTACCCAGCTCTTTGAGCAGGTTGTAGTTTTGCATATTCCGCGCGCCGACTTGCAGCATGTCCACGTAGTCGAGCATCATCGTAATCTGGGTCTGGTCCATGACCTCGGAAACGACCAGCAGCTTGTGCTTGTCCGCGGCCCGGCGCATAAGTTCCAACCCTTGGCGGCCGATCCCCTGGAAGCTGTAGGGCGAACTGCGTGGTTTGAAGGCGCCCCCCCGCAACACCCGTGCCCCCTCGTGCGCCACGCAGGCGGCGATGGCTTCGATCTGCTCGGCGTTTTCCACGCTGCAGGGGCCGGCCATCACCACCACCTCTTCGCCCCCGATGGCGACCCCCGGGCCGATTTGCACCAGGGATCCTTCCGGGCGGAAATGCCGGCTGGCGAGCTTGTAAGGGGCCGTAATCCTCAACACTTCCTCGACCCCTTCTAGCAACTCAATGTCTCGGGTGTCGAAATCTACCTTGGCTCCCACCGCTCCCAACACGGTGTGGCGCGCTCCTGTGGAACGGTGGATATCGAACCCCATATTCATCAATTTATTAATAACGGTCTGGATCGCCTCTTCCGTTGCGGCTTCCTGCATCACGACGACCATAAGGCTTCACTCCTTCGGAAAGGAAGTCCCGGATTCCATGGAATGCCGCTCCAGCGAACGCGCTTCGTCGATGATGCGTTCAAACAGGCGGCGGATGGCGGCGTCATCCAGAGGTCCCGCGTTTGACTTCACGACATTGCGCAGGATTTCGGCCTCCCGCTGGGGTTGCCAAGCCGGGAGGCCGAGTTGCTTCTTGAGATGGCCGATCTCAACGGCGCATTGCGAGCGCGCGTTCAGGAGTTTCACGAGTTCCTGGTCGATCTCGTCGATTCGCTTGCGCCAGCCATCGAAGCCATTCATTCGGGTCTACCCCCCGCCCCGGCTCGGAGCCCGCGCACGAACTCCTCAATTGCCCCCGGCCCTTCCTGCGAATAGCGTGCCTCAATGACGTGCACCACGGCGCTGCCTACTACGGCAGCGTCCGCGTGCCTCTGGACTTCGCGGACCTGCGCCGGCGTCGAGATTCCAAAACCTACAGCCAGGGGCAGGGAGGTGACGCGGCGCACGCGCTCCACCAACGGCTCCACGCCGGAAGCGATCTCACGTCGTTCACCCGTCACGCCGGTGCGCGAAATCAGATAGAAGAAACCCCTGGAGAGTCTTGCCGCGCGCTCCAGCCGCTCATCGGGTGAGGTGGGAGAGGCCAGAAAAACCGTGTCGAGGTTCTGGGCCCACATCACCCCAACGTAATTCTCTGCCTCTTCAGGGCTCAAGTCCACCACCAGCGCGCCATCAACTCCAGCCCGCGCCGCGGCCGCAGCGAAACTTGCCAGACCGTATTGCAGGATAGGATTGTAGTAACTGAACAGGATGATCGGCGCGCGCACAGCTTGGCGCCAGTCGGGAAACCGCGCCAGGATTCTGCGCAGCGTTGTGCCGGAGCGCAGAGCACGCTCCGAGGCGCGCTGGATCACCGGGCCATCAGCGAGCGGGTCGGAGAAGGGTACGCCCAGCTCGATCACATCCACTCCCGCGCGCTCGAGCGCCACCAATAACTCTCCGGTGGCGTCCAAGGTGGGGTCGCCTGCGGTCAAATAGACGATCAAGCCCTTGGCGCGTCTCGCGCGCAAGTCAGCAAACCGGGCCGTGATGCGAGTTGTCAAAAGTTCGGGCATCTATTGGATCAGACCCTTGCTTAGCCCAAGGCACTCAGAGCATTCCTGAGGCTTGGAAGATTCCCAAGTCCTTGTCGCCGCGGCCCGAGAGGTTGACCACGATGATCTGGTCGCGTGGCATTCCCGGCGCACGCTTGACAATCTCGGCGAGCGCATGCGCGGATTCAAGCGCGGGGATGATCCCTTCCACCTGCGAGAGCAATCGCGCTGCCTCCAGGGCTTCGGGGTCGCTCACGTGCGTGTACTCAACACGATTTCGGCGAAACAGCGCGGCATGCTCAGGCCCCACGGCGGGATAGTCGAGTCCCGCGGACACCGAGTGGGTGCTCGCGATCAGCCCGTCTTCCGTCTGCAATACGTAGGTGTACGAGCCGTGAAGCACGCCCGGCTTGCCACCGGCAAAGCGCGCAGCGTGCTCGCCAAGAGTCGGCCCTCGCCCGCCGGCCTCCACGCCCAACATTTTCACGCTCCTGTCCGCAATGAAATCGTAAAACAGGCCGATGGAATTGCTCCCGCCGCCCACGCAGGCGCAGAGCAGGTCCGGAAGTCTCCCTACCTTTTCCAGAACCTGCTGGCGCGTTTCCTGGCCGATGATCCTTTGAAAATCGCGCACCATCATGGGATAGGGGTGCGGTCCCAGGACCGACCCCATCAGGTAATGAGTGTTTTGAACGTTGGTCACCCAGTCACGCATCCCCTCATTGATTGCGTCCTTGAGCGTTTTCGCCCCCGAGGTTACCGAAACCACCCGCGCGCCCAGCAAGCGCATGCGGAAGACGTTGGGAGCCTGGCGTGCCATGTCTTCCGCTCCCATGTACACCACGCACTCCAGGCCCAGCAGGGCCGCCACCGTGGCTGTCGCCACGCCGTGCTGCCCCGCCCCAGTCTCCGCCACGAGGCGAGTCTTGCCCATCCGCCGCGCGAGCAATCCTTGCCCCAAGCAGTTGTTGATTTTGTGCGCGCCGGTGTGGAGCAGGTCTTCGCGCTTCAGATAGATCTGCGCGTCGCCCAGGCGCTCAGAAAGCCGCTGGGCGTGGAAGAGTGGCGTCGGCCGGCCCGCAAAATCTTTCAGGAGATGCGCGAGCTCCGCCTGGAACGCCGGATCGCGGCGGGCCGCCTGATAAGCCGCTTCCAGCTCTTCGACAGGATGCATCAGTGTCTCCGGCACGAAGCGGCCGCCAAATTCGCCGAACCACCCGCGTGGGTTCGGCCCGGTGTCGGGTTCAGATCGTATGCTCGATAGCTCGATCGGCACGTTCAACCTCTCGGAAAAACCCCCGCAGTTTGTCCGCGTCCTTGATACCGGGCGCGGATTCGACGCCGCTGGCCACGTCCACGGCAAACGGGCGAACTTCCTGTATCGCCTCTGCCACGTTCTCAGACGTCAACCCTCCGGCCAGGATAATGGTCCCGAACCGGTTTGTATCGCGAGCCAGGGCCCAGTCAAAGGGCTTGCCGGTCCCGCCGGGGAGCCTGGGGTCAAAGGTGTCCAGCAGGAACGCGGCGGCTCGTAGCTCGCCTAGGAGTTCAGCTCGGAATCCGGCGCTGACGGCCACGGCTCGAATTACCGTGAACTTGGCCAAGACTCGATCCAGCGGCGGAAATTGCGGGCCATGCAACTGCACCGTTGTGACCCCGGCCTCCGCTGCCACGTCCGCCACGTGCTCCTCTTCAGTCTCACTGGCGAAGACACCGACGGGCGTGACTAGCGGCGGCAGCGCCAGGATGATCTTCCGCGCCGAAGCGGGTGGAATATACCGCGGCGAGGGCGGATAGAAGTTGAAGCCCAAGGCTGCGGCTCCCAGTTCTACAGCGCGGTGCGCGTCTTCCACCTGAGTGATCCCGCAAACCTTTATGCGTGTCGGCATATCTTCTCTTCACCGCGGGCAGCAGAGCCAGCCTCGAGCGCGACCTTCAATTTGCCCGGGCCTCTTGAACGGCCCCCGACTGCAACCCTGTGAGCAGATCCCGCAGCGCCTGGCCTGGGTCCGCCTGCGTCATCAGGCGTTCGCCGATGAGGGCTGCATCGAAGCCTGCTTCCGCAAGGCGCTGCAGGTCCGCAACCGTCTTGAGGCCGCTCTCGCTGACCGAGACGCAGCCGGGCGGTATCCTTTTTCGCAACTGGAACGAGGTCTCCAGACTAACTTCCAGGGTTTTCAGATTGCGGTTGTTCACTCCGATGATGCGAGCGCCGGCAGCGAGTGCTTGCTCCAGTTCCTGTTCCACGTGGACTTCGACGAGGGCGGCGATTCGCAGCCGCGCGCACAGCTCGAGCAGGTTCCGCAGGTCGCGTTCCGGCAATGCCGCCACAATCAGTAGCAAGGCGTCGGCGCCCGCCGCCACGGACTCATAGATTTGGTAACTTTCCAGGATAAAATCTTTGCGCAGCACCGGCAGCTTCACGGCTTGGCGGGTCACCACCAGATCCCGGAGGGATCCGAGGAAGTACTGCTCCTCGGTCAGAACAGAAAGGGCCGCCGCCCCTCCCCGGACATACCCTTCCGCAATCTCCCGGCGGCGGTATTGCTGCCGCAGCAGTCCCCGCGAGGGCGAGGCTCGCTTAAGCTCCGCAATCACGCGGAACCCGGGCGGTGTGGCAGAGCTGGCGCTAATGGCCGCAGCGAAATCCCGGCGCTCCTCGCGTGCCTCCGCCGCTTGCTGCACACGCTCCAAGGGAATGCCGAAGCGCGTTTCCTCCAGTGCGCGCCGCCGCGCCGAGACGATATCGTCAAGGATCGTCCTTGCCATCTCATCCGCCATGCTGGTTCATCAATGTATGCTGTAGCAAAGTGCGAAGTCAAGAACGCCAGATTCATCGCGCACCCACGGGCGGCGTGGTGCTCGGCACACAAACCGCGGGCTGTTTTCTACCCGGCTCATTTGCACAGTGGATTCCTGTCATAGGCAGCGGGCGCGACGGAGGGACTGCCGGTGCGGAAGAAACCCCTTTCGTGCAGGTCCGGGTTGCACTGCGGCCCCGTTTCCCTTACGATTCAGAGCTGGGCTCCCAAAACCTAAAGGCGGTGATGCGATGCAGAGCAACCCTAATCGGCGAGAGTTTCTTCAAGGTTTGGGCGCTGCGGCGGCAGGGTTTTATCTGGCGCCAACCCGGTTGTTGGCCAGCGCAGCGCCCACGGCTCCCGTGGCTATCGCCCGGTGCACCGCGTACGGCCCGGAAGTGGTAACCACGCTGGCCGGCATGTTCGACCAATTGGGCGGACTCGAGAAGCTTGTCAACGGCAAGACCGTGGCCGTGAAGCTTAACGTGACCGGGAGCTCTCATCAGCGCTTGCGTGGAATGGCGCAGGGGCGGACCTATTGGGTCCATCCCCAGGTTGTGAGCGCCACGGTTCACTTGCTCGGCAAAGCGGGAGCACGCCGTATCCGCTTGCTGGAAAGTCCAACTGTTTCAAAGGCCAGGACCTTGGAGGAGTTTCTGCTCGGGGCCCAATGGCAGCCCTCGGACTTCACCCGGGCCGCCTCGGGCGTGGAGCTAGAGAACACCAACCTTCCCGGGCCGACCCATAAGTACACGCGCCTTTGGGTCCCGGGCGGAGGCCTTCTGTTCAAAGCCTACGACGTGAATCGTTCCTATGAAGATTGCGATGTCTTCATCTCTCTCGCCAAGCTGAAAGAGCACTCGGCCAGCGGAATTACCTGTGCGATGAAGAATTCCTTCGGCATACCGCCCACCACGATTTATGGCGAGGGGGCTGGCCGGGACGAGCCGAGCCAAGAGCCTGGCGGGCCCCGGGACGTGGTGCTGCATGAGGGCGAACGCCAACCTTCCCGAAGCGCGCTGCCTGAACTCGATCCGCATTCGCCGCGCGACCCCGGCTACCGCGTCCCGCGTGTCACCGTCGACTTGGCCGCGGCGCGGCCCATCCATTTGGCTGTCATCGATGGCATCGAGACTGTGGCGGGTGGCGAGGGTCCCTGGGTCAAGAATATGCGGCCAGTTCGCCCGGGCCTACTGCTTGCGGGTACGAATTGTGTGACGATTGACTCGGTGGCCACGGCACTGATGGGCTTTGATCCCATGGCCGACCGCGGCACCGCTCCTTTCGAAACCTGCGACAGCACCCTGCGGCTGGCGGAACAAGTGGGCCTCGGCACACGTGACCTGCGACGGATTGAAGTGCTCGGCCTGCCGATCAAGAAAGCCACCCTCGATTTCCGGCGCGTGTAACGGCCGCCCCCCAGGTTGGGAGGCTGCCTCAAGACTCGATGTCGCCGCTGTAGCGCCGCTCGATGAGCGTTGTTGGAAATTCGAACCTGCCGTTCGCTTCCCGCATCATCGCAGGCTCCGCCCGGCGCTATAACTGAGGCACTTTCCAACCCTTCTCACCTCCCGTGCGCCGCGTGACCCTTGCGGCCCTATTCTTTCCCCAGCCTTGAAAATGACCGGTCGATCGTAAACGCCAGGCTGGCGCGCGCGTTCTCCGCGTAACTCGCCAGCGAGTCACGATAAAACGCCAGGCTGCGCTCGCGCACAGCTTCTTCCGGCGCCTGAGGCGCGACCATGTGATGAGTTTCATGCAGCAGAATGCTCAGCAGGCGAAAACGCAGCCGCTGGTCATGAAATTCCTGGAGGCGGCTGCCCGCGACGAACTGTGTATCGAGCGCGGTATCCATCAAGGGCAGTGCCAGCCAGTGCTCCACGCGATCGAAAGCGATGTCCATCTCGCCGACGGCAGCACCGCCGAAAGCGTCGTGGGGCTCGGCGAAAAGCGCTTCTTTCACGAGCAAGTGCCGATGGCCCAGGCATCCGCAAACATTTCCGCGGCGCAACTGGACGACGACGAGGCCGGGCGCCTGCGCCAGAATCTTCTGGTAGGACTCACGGCAGTGGGGCGGCGCCTCCGCCCAATCCTGCTCGATCGCGCGCACTATCTGCCCGGCCCGCGCCGGGTCGCGGTAGCGGTAGGCAACGACCAGCACGGGCAAGGGTCGGTCCGGAAAGGCCGCCAGGCGATAGCGGCGCCCCGCCAACCACTCCACCCAGCGCGTCGAGCGTGGCCGCGACGTGAGATAATTCTCGACCGCCTGCAGCAGGGGTGAAGGCTCAATATTCATCGCTTCTATTCTAATGCCGCCGCCGGGCTTGGGGCTGGGAACGATTTTACAGAGAAACAGCGCGCGGCGGGAACGCTGGCGCGGGGGAGCTCGCCGGGGCGCTAGGGTTTTCTCCGCGGGTAACGAGCTTCCACCATGGTTCGCATTCCGCCGCGCGTCGTGAACTCACCTTTCACCACCGCCCACTTTGGTTTCGTGGCGCGCGCCACATCATCCAGGATTCGATTGACCGCGTTTTCATAGAAGATTCCAAGATTGCGATAGGCGAGGATGTAATACTTCAGCGACTTCAACTCCAGGCAGAGCTTGTCAGGAAGGTAATGGATAGTGATGGCGCCGAAATCCGGCAGACCGGTACGCGGGCAAATCGAAGTGTATTCGGGGATGGTGACTGTGATCTCATAGCCCCGATACTGGTTGGGCCAAGTTTCGATCGCGGGGAGTTCTGCGCGGACACCTCCGCGAGCGTGTTCGGCAGTGTAAGCGGATCGCTTCGGCATTTTCTCCCTCCGATCCCCTAGCATAATCGAAAACCTCGGGGCGCGCATAGAGTGTCCCGTCTCGCCGCGGCGGAACAGGATACCGAGCTGGCGAAGGTGCAAGACCTACTTTTTGGGCTTTTGGCGTTTCCGCACGAACAGAACACTTTAGAATTGTCCTAGCAATGGCCTTATAATCCTGAATTATCTTGAACAAGTCCAGTATTATCAATGCCAAAGAATTTATCTTGACAAACGTACACTCAAGTTATATTCTAACTTTCGACTAATGGGCTGCGCCAACCATCCAGCAGGCCGTACGGGGGTTTGTGGGTAGTCGGCGCAAGTTTGTTGAGGAGGGGAGCCTTATGGGCAAGATTATAGGAATTGACCTTGGCACTACCAACTCGGTGGTAGCGGTCATGGAGGGCAGCGAGCCCACGGTTATTGCGAATCCGGAGGGTGGACGCACCACGCCGTCCGAGGTGGCCTTTACGAAAACGGGAGAGCGCCTGGTGGGGCAGGTGGCCAAGCGGCAGGCGATCACCAACCCCGAAAACACGATTTATTCCATCAAGCGGTTCATGGGACGCCGCTACAACGAAGTCCAGAACGAAATCAAGACGGTGTCTTTCAAGGTGGTTTCCGCCTCGAATGGCGACGTGCGCGTGGAGGTCATGGGCAAGGATTACTCGCCTCCGGAGATCTCCGCCATGATCCTGCAAAAGATGCGGGATTCGGCCGAGCAGTTTCTGGGCGAAAAGGTGACGCAGGCCGTGGTGACGGTACCGGCTTACTTCAACGACGCGCAGCGGCAGGCGACCAAAGACGCCGGCAAAATCGCAGGGCTGGATGTCCTGCGCATTGTGAATGAGCCCACGGCGGCGGCGCTCGCTTACGGGCTCGACAAGCAGAAGGACGAAACCATCGCCGTTTATGACTTCGGCGGCGGCACCTTCGACATCTCCATCCTGGAAGTGGGCGAAGGTGTGGTGGAAGTAAAGTCCACCAACGGCGACACGCACCTGGGCGGTGACGACATCGACAAGCGTGTCATGGACTGGATCGTGGACGAGTTTCGCAAGGATCAAGGCATTGACCTGTCGAAGGACCGCATGGCCCTGCAACGCCTGAGGGAAGCCGCAGAGAAGGCCAAGATGGAGCTCTCCACGGTGATGGAGACCGAGATCAACCTGCCTTTCATCACGGCCGACGCTTCCGGTCCCAAGCACCTGGCGATGAAGCTGACCCGCGCCCGCTTTGAGCAGATGTGCGAAGACATTTTCCAGCGCTCGGTCGGCCCGGTGAAGCAAGCCCTCTCGGATGCCAGCGTTACCCCCGACAAGATCAACGAAGTGGTGCTGGTCGGCGGTTCCACGCGTATTCCGCGTGTGCAACAGATCGTGAAGGACCTGTTCAACGGCAAAGAACCGCACAAGGGTGTCAATCCGGACGAGGTAGTGGCGGTGGGCGCGGCCGTCCAGGCGGGTGTGCTGGGTGGCGAAGTGAAGGATCTGTTGCTGCTCGACGTAACGCCGCTCACGCTGGGTCTGGAAACTCTGGGCGGCGTGATGACGCCGCTGATTCAGCGCAACACCACGATTCCCACGCGCAAGGCCGAGGTCTTCTCGACCGCCGCGGAGAATCAGACTTCCGTGGAAATCCACGTCCTGCAAGGTGAGCGGCCGATGGCCAAGGACAACCGCACGCTCGGCAAGTTCCACCTGGTGGGCATTCCGCCTGCCCCGCGCGGGGTGCCGCAGATTGAGGTGACCTTTGACATCGACGCCAATGGCATCCTCAATGTCTCGGCCAAAGACCTGGGCACGGGCCGGGAGCAGAAGATCACGATTACCTCTTCCAGCGGGCTCAGCAAGGAAGAGGTACAACGCATGACCAAGGAAGGCGAGCTGCACGCGGAAGAAGACCGCCAGCACAAAGAGGAAGTTGAAATCAAGAACAAGGCGGATTCGCTGGTGTATTCCGTGGAGAAACTACTGAAGGAGAACCGCGACAAGATCTCCGAGTCGGATGTGAAGAACATTGAGGCAGCCCTGGATGAGGCGAAGAAGGCCATCCAGGAAGGAGACATGAGCAAGGTCAACTCCACGGTTGAGAAGCTGACGACGGCTTCCCACAAGCTCGCGGAGGCCATGTACAAGCAGGCGGCCTCGTCAAGAGCACCCGAAAGCGGCGCTGGAGCGGCGGGGACCCAGCAGGCACCTCCCGGCGGCGGCGCCCAGGGCCAGCCCAAAGGCGAGGGAGAGGTCATCGACGCCGAAGTCGTGGACGACGATAAGAAGAAGAGTTGAAGTCAGGAGTCAGAAGTTGGAAGTTAGAAGTTAGAAGCGAGGAGACTGTGAGCTGAGAGCGGTGAGCTGAGAGCTGTCGGCTGGAAATAGACTATGGAGCATAGAGTTCAACTGCCGGTCCAATGCCCGGTGTGCAATTGGCGGCACTTTTTGGAAATTGGATGCGAGGAGCAGGATTTCGCAGCAGCGCCAGAACTCCGCAAGCACCTGGAGGCCTGGATCGCTACGCGCTGCCCTGACCACCTCGGGCCAATTCTGGAGATGAGCAAGAACTGAAAGGAAGTTATCAGTCGTCAGCTTTCAGTTATCAGCGAGCATAGCGGACGTGTTTGCAGGTCCGTTGTGTGCGGCCGAGGAGAAAAAGCGCACGCCTTGGGAAACAGGTTTGCGTTACCTGCTTCCGGCTCCTGATTTCTGAGTCTTGACCTTCCAGGTTCTAATCATGCCCGTGGGCACACAAAAAGACTATTACGCACTCCTCGGCGTCAGCCGTGACGCCAAGCCGGAGGAGATCCGCAAAGCGTACCGCCACCTGGCCCGCAAGCATCACCCGGATGTCAATCCGGGAAACAAGGCGGCGGAGGAAAAGTTCAAGGAAATCTCCGCGGCTTACGAAATCCTGAGCGACGAGAAGAAGCGCAAGATTTACGATCAGTACGGGTTCTACTCTGACAATCTTCCTCCCGGAGGTTACCCCCAGGGCCCCGGCGGCCCCACAGCCTCCGCACCTCCCGGCGTTGACTTCTCCGGTTTTGATTTTTCCAACGCGAATGACGCTGGCGCGGAGGCCGATAACCAGCCCGGAGGCTTCGGTTCCGGGTTCCGCGATATTTTTTCGCAGATGTTCTCGCGGGGCGAGCGCGAGGCCGTGAGCGAGGAACCTGAAAAAGGTTCCGACATTGAATACCGGATGCATTTGAGCTTTTGGGACGCCATCCGGGGGACGCAGGTGCGCATTACGGTGGCGCGTGAGGAGGCCTGCGAGGCCTGCCGAGGAACCGGGACGACCGCCGGCCCTGCCGTCTCCTGCTCAGAATGTGGGGGGACGGGCAAGTCCATGCGCCAAGTCGGCACCATGCGCTTTGCCGTGACCTGCCCGCAATGCGGGGGAAGCGGAAAGCATCGCCGGCCTTGCCCGCAGTGCCACGGCGCCGGTGCGATTCGCACCCCGGAGACGTTCGAGGTCCGCATTCCTCCCGGCGTCGACACGGGTTCGCGGGTGCGTGTCCCGGGGAAGGGCAACGCCGGAATCCGGGGAGGCCCGCCGGGCGATCTCTACATTGTCACGGAGGTCGAACCGCATCCCGTGTTCGAGCGCAAAGGCGACAACATCTACGTGAAGCTCCCCGTCACCGTCACCGAGGCGGCAATGGGCGCGAAGGTCGAGGTGCCGACCATCGATGGCCGGAGTACCATCAAGATTCCTCCCGGAACGCAGAGTGGGCAGAAACTGCGCCTGCGCGGCAAGGGCGCGCCGTCGCTGCGGGAATCCGCCGGGCGGCTGCGGGGCGATGAGTTCGTCGAGGTGCAGGTCATGGTGCCGCGCGTCGCCGATGAGCGCACCAAGGAAATCCTCCGCGAACTGGCGCGGCTTAACCCCGAAGACCCCCGGAAGGATTTGATGGCTGCGGGCAGGGTACCGTAGGCAGTAGGCAGCGGGTGATGGGCAGGAAACAATGAGTGGCCGGGAATTACGGGTAGATATTTAGTAACAGCCGAAGTCATTAGGGTCGGGCTTCAATCGCTGTACTTGATCAGTTGCTTTTGACTTTGAACTTTTGACTATCAACTATCGACTGGTTTTTCGATGGCCAAACGAGGCAGGAAAACTCGCGGCAAGGCTGGCTACATGATCTCGGCGGTGGCCGAGATGTACGACATTCATCCCCAGACGCTGCGTCTTTATGAACGCGAGAAGTTGTTGATTCCGTCGCGCTCGGACGGCAACACGCGGCTCTACACTCTGGATGATCTCAAGCGGCTGGAAACCATCCTGAACCTCACCCGCGACTTGGGCGTAAATCTGGCGGGCATTGAAATCATCCTCAATATGCGCGACCGCATGCGGCGCATGCAGGATGAGATGCAGGCCTTCGTGGATTTCGTGCAGCAGGATTTCCTGGAGCGCGCGGGAAAGGGCCGGTCGGGCGCCCAGGACGCCCTGGTGTGCGTCCCCCCGCCGCAGATCATCCGCGCGCGCGGGGGAGGGAAGTAAGCAGTAGGCAGTGACCCGCCGAAGTAGCGGCGGCTCGACACGGCCCGGGCATGAGGCCCCGCGAAAATCTCGCAGCCCGGGACCGGTCGTTGATCCCCGCAGGGGATCGATGCAATTGCCGGGGGCAACGCCCCCGGAAAACGCCGCCCTCCAGCAATTTTCCCGGGGGCGCTGCCCCCGGCCACTATCTTGTGCCCCTGCAGGGCACGAAAAACCTGCGCTTCGATCTCACTCCAATCTGCCTCTCCCCTCACAATTCTCTCCCCGCCGTCGTGCGCTTGGATTAGAATCACTGCGAGCGAATCGACATGCCTCAAAAGAACTGCCCCCAATGTGAGGGTACGGGATGGAAGCCGATTGAGGTCGAAGGGATCCGGCGCGTGGCGCCGTGCGACTGCCAGGACCTGGAGCACGCCACCCTGCTGCTCAAGCAGGCGCGCATCCCGCCCCGTTACGAACACTGCGAGCTGGCGAATTTCGATGTGCGCAAGAGCATGGAAACGGGCCAGGCGAACCCCAGTCTGACGGCGGCGAAAATGTACGCCCAGCGCTTCGTGGATGAATACCCCACTGATTTCGGCCTGCTTTTTGTGGGGCATACGGGAGTGGGAAAAACCCACCTGGCCGTCGCCGTGCTCCGGGAGCTGACGCTCCGCAAAGGCGTGGAATGCTTGTTCTATGATTTCCACGACCTTCTGAAGGCCATCCGCGATAGTTACAACCCCGGCACGCAGAGCACTGAGCTCAACGTGTTGCAGCCGGTGTTGGACGCGGAAGTGCTGCTGCTCGACGAGCTGGCGTCCTCCAACCCTAGCGACTGGGTGAAGGAAACCCTGCAGCATATTATCAACTCCCGCTATAACTATAAGAAGGTCACCCTGATTACCACCACCCTGCCCTTTGGCGCCGCCTCCGGCCGCCGCGAGGGGCGCATGCCTTCCGGCGAGGTCATCCCCGACGTGGAATTCACCTTGAATCAATTGGGGGTCACCTTGCGCTCCCGCCTCTATGAGATGTGCAAGCTGGTCGAGATGAATTCCGACGATTACCGTAAAGCCATCAAGCAGGCGGGATACAAGTTCCGCGTCGAGTGACTCCCAGGTACAGCCATCCTCGCGAAGCGGGGAGCAAGTGTAGTGCGGACCTGTTTTGGAGGTCCGCGGCTCTTTGTCGGCAATGCGCTACTACGTTTCTGACCGGAATTCTCTCTTTCGGACCTTCCGAGACGACAGCCCAGACCACACGTCCAGTATGGCCGTTTGTCAGGGACCGTGATATAGAATTTGAGCAAGTGTGGAGGAGCGAGAAAAAAATCTCATCGCTAGGCGCGACACATGTCAAAAACCACTGAAGTCTTATTGTTTTCAATCTGGATTGTTTGTTCGCCTACCACAATTATGGCGCAAGAAGGTCATCCCACTACGATGAACCGCGCTGGGGACATGAAGACTCTTGTAGTGGCAACCGAGACGAAATCCGATGCGGTAATCGCAGTGCCTCCGGTGACGTCCGTCACCATCAAGCTGGGGGGCGAAAGAAAGGGGCTCGGTGCGGACGCCGTGGATTTGCCCATCTGGCTTCGCAAAGAGGCAGCCCTGAATGGGCTGCAGTCGACAGACCTGCTGCCATGGCACATCGTGGTGACCTACGACCAGCTTGACGAGCATGGCAACAACGTGCACAGCGGCGTCTACGAGGAGTATTGGGCAGGAACAAAGAAGTACAAACGCATCTACAAGAGCGATGACCTCAATCAAACGGATTATGCCACTGAAAAGGGTTTGTATCGCCGCGGGGACCAACGGTGGCCCGACCGCGCACAATCGGAGGCTCGTAGCGAGGTCATTGACCCCTTTTTCTATGCCTTTACGCTACAGGGGTTTCATGGCACAAACGTAGAACGCACTTTCAGCGGGTACAAGCTTCAATGCGTGGCGATCGAAAAAGATTCGAGTATCAGCGATCCGACGCAGTACTGTTTTGAACCGGGCAGCTCCATCCTCCGGTATGATCGCGGCTTCGGCTGGTTCCAGACTGTCTACAATCGCATTGTTCCGTTTCAGGGCCGCAGCCTCGCCCAGGAAGTCGAAGTCACCGATGGTGGAAAACCCTACCTGAAGTTGCGGGTTGACACGATCGAATTGATTTCCCATGTCGAAGACGCGGACTTTTTGCCGCCGCCTTACGCAGTCGGGCCACTCGGCGATCGCGTCTCCGGTGTGCGTCCGACCCCAGTCAATGTGTCGAGCCGCCCTCAATGGCCAGCCAGGTTGCAGACACAGCATTTTACGGTGAGGGTGGAGATTGTCATCGGAAAGGACGGGCATGTCATCGGCGCCCACGCAGTTTCAGGCCCTCCAGAAGGCTACAAGGCATGCGAAGGTGCAGTGCGAAAATGGATTTTCAAGCCTTATCTTGTCCTCGACAAGCCAGTCGAGGTGGAACAGAAAGTGGAGTGCAGCAACAATTAGGTTGGGAATTCTTCCAGGCTGACTGGAAACGATCTATGCCAGAACACGACGGCCTACCTGCTTCCGATTCGGTTTTCGGTCATCTGGAGGAATCCGGGGTGGGCGGTTGGACGCTGGTTCTCGGCTCTGATTGACAGGGCCGCAACCGCTGGCGATGGTCTTGTTTGAAACATGGGTCCGAGGCTCTGGGGTTCGCTTACTACAATTTCTTCCGGCTGCATCAAACGCTACGAATTATTCTCACGATGGAAGCGAGTGTAGCGCACGTAGGAGCAGTCTGCCTTCGTCTGCGGCTTTTCGTCATCGGGTATTAATAAGTTTTGTGAACTTTATCATGTTAAGAACCGCGGAGGAAGGCAAAATACGCCTACCTCCGCGCTACCAACTCTTGAGACTTCCCATGGTTCATGCCACAAGCTTCACTCATACCGCAGCGCCACCATAGGATCGACTTTCATGACCCGGCGCGCGGGAATGTAGCAAGCAAGCCAGGCAACGCCGGACTGAAGCAGGGCGGTGGCCAGGAAGGTGGGCGGATCTGCGGGCCGCACACCGTAAAGCAGGCTAGCCATAAAGCGGGCCAAGAAACATGCTCCGCCGAGCCCCAGAGCGACCCCCACCAGCGCCAGAATCATTCCCTCACCGACAACCCTCGCCACCATATCGTGACGGTCCGCCCCCAGCGCGAGTCGAATACCGAATTCGTGCGTCCGCTTGGTGACCCAGAACGAAATGACCCCGTAAACTCCAATCGCCGCGAGGCCCAACGCTAGTGCGGCGAGCGCGCCTAGGAGGAGCATGTTGTAACGCCGCGGCGCGACCGTCTCCGCAAGCAATCGGTCCAAGGTCGCAGTGCCGTACACGGGACGGGTCTTATCCAGCGCCATCACCTGCCGTTGCACAACGGGGGCGAGGGCTCGTGGGTCATTGGCGGTCCGGATCACCAAAGTCATGGAAGGGGATGGGCTCTGCATCAGGGGCACGTAGATCTGCGGCCAGGGTTTGGTCTCGAGCCCTCCGTTCCGCACATCGCCTGCGACGCCCACAATCGTGAGCCATGGGACCCCTGGCCGGGGCGCGCCCAGGACGATATGCTTGCCGAGCGGGCTCTCGCCTGGCCAGAACCCCCGGGCCATGGTGGCATTGATGATGGCCACCGGCAAGGAGCCGTGCGTATCAAAGCCGCTGAAAACGCGCCCCTCTAGCAGGGGAATTTGCAAGGTGTGGAAGTAGCCGGGGCTGATCACCTCGAAGCTCGCCACCTGCGGCGTCCCCGTGGAGGGGTCGGCTTCCTTCCAGGAACGCCCCTCGATACTAAACGGGTCGCGGTTGGCCTCGCCCGCAATCGGCAGGCTGGAAATCGCTCCCGCGGAGGCCACTCCCGGGAGGACCGCCACTCGTTCCAAGAGTTGTCCGAAAAATGCGGAGACCTTTGAATCGTCGCTATATTCTGAGGTGGGGAGCGACAGGCGAGTCGTCATCACCTTTTCCGGCTGGAATCCTGGCTTTACATTCTGCAGGGCCGCGAAACTTCGAATCAACAGGCCGGCTCCCACCAAGAGGACCAGTGAGAGCGCCACTTCTGCCACAACCAGCACCTGCCGGAAGCGGCTGCGGAAGCCCGTCATAGCCCCACCCGCCGCTCCTTGTTTGAGGGAACCGCTCAGGTCCACCCTGGAGCCCTGGAGGGCGGGGGCGAGCGCAAAAAGCACTCCCGTGAGGAGCGAGACCACCAGTGTGAAGCCGAGCACCCACCCGTCAATGCCCACCCCCAAAACGCGAAGTATGTCGTAAGGGCTCAAGGCGACCAGCGGAGCCAAACCGTTGAAGGCCAGCAGCAGACCCAGGCCTCCGCCGATTAAGGCCAACATCACACCCTCGGTCAGAAGTTGGCCGATCAAGCGTGCCCGGCCGGCGCCTAAGGCCGCGCGCACGGCAAACTCCTTTTCGCGCGTCGCGGCTCGTGCGAGCAACAGATTGGCCATATTCACGCAAGCAATCAAGAGAACCAAACCGACCGCACCCAGCATCACCAGCAGGCTTGAGTGCAGGTCGCCAGTAATCTCCTGACGCAAGGGGAAGACCGCTACGGTGTAGCCCGCGTCCTCGCCATGTGGACCCCGGTAAAGGTGGTATTGCTGCTCGAGGCGGCCAGCGATGGTCTTCATCTCCGTGCGAGCTTGTTCGAGTGAAGCGCCCGGCTTAAGCCGCGCCAACAGTTGCAGCCTCCCGAGACTCCGGTCGGGGTCGGCCTGGAAGGCAATTGGTAACCACACTTGAGGCAGTTCTGGCCTGCCAACCGAGAACCGAAAATCCCGGGGCATCACCCCGACAACCGTAAAGGGATTTCCATCCAGTGAGATGGTCCTCCCGATGATGCTGCGGTCGGCTCCGAAACGCCGCTGCCAAAGGGAATCGCTGAGCAGGGCGACGTTGGCGTGGCCGGGCTTATTCTCGTCAAGGGTAAAAGCGCGTCCCAGCGCCGGCGCGACACCCAGCAGGGGAAACAAGTTGGCCGAGGCGCGTATTCCGAAGATGCGCTCGGGCTGTTCTCCCGCGGTAAGATCAAACTGAGCGTCCTCGATGGCGGCAATATCCTCGAAGACGCGGTTTTGGCTCCGGTAATCGAAGTAATTGGCAAAAGGAGAGGCAAACCGGTCCAGTCCCAAGGCAGGGAGTTGCTCCCAAACCATCACCAAGTGGGCGGGTTGCCTATAGGGAAGCGGCCGCAAGAGCACGGCGTTCACCACACTAAAGATGGCTGTGTTTGCCCCGATGCCGAGGGCAAGTGTCAGTATCGCCACGCTCGTGAAGCCCGGATTCTTCGCCAGCATACGCAGACTAAAGCGAACATCTTGCAGCAATTGTTGCATTGTAGGAGCCCTCTTGCTAATCAGGGCAATCTTACCTCCACTTCAACAAGAGATATGCCCTTTAAAAGCAAGTAAATGCGAAGCCGGGACCCCGAAAGTTTATCCTGCACCGTCCAGTTTTGGGACTCGCTTGTCCGAATCTGGGACGACCTTTCATCGGCTTTTTGCTACGACCGTCACGCAACACTACTTGCTGCTCGTGCCGTCTTACTGTTCCTGCCGCATACCGAAGCTAGAGCAAGCGCGGACCTGTTTTGGAGGTCCGCGGCTCTTTGTCGGCAATGCGCTGCTACATTTTTGACAGGGATTCTCTCTCTCGGACCTTGCGAGACGACAGGCCACACGTGCGGTATGGCCGTTCGAAACGGCCAGGTGGATTATCCGAAGATTCTACGTAGCCACTCACTGTAGTTGTGACCGTGTGGGTACCAGCTCCTCTGTTTCGAGGCACTGCGAGATTCTTCAGGCTACTGTACGCCTCGCGGCGCCATCTTCTAGACAGAACCCGCATCGTTTGGAGCTGGCAGTGCTGCGGGAAGTACGCAACGAGCGTTCGCCCTCCACCGGAGCGATTAAGCCGGCTTCTTGAGAGCACCAGTTTCCAGCAGAGCGTTAATCGCCCGCGCAACTGAACTAGCAGATGCTCCCAGTCGAACAGCGATTGCTTTACCCGCCATCTCCCCAAATGATTTAACAGATTGAGGAAGAACCCCTCGCAATGCCATCCAGAGGAGCCGCAGGCGCCGAAGGACCTCCCATTGCCATGGGAAGACTCAGAGCGAGATCCCTCGCTACGCCTAGGATGGCAGGGAATGCCTCAGGATGGCAACGTGCCAGGCCTTTTCATCAGTGCCCCTCTACTGGGCTTCGAATTTGGCGAATCGTTTTATTTGGTAATTGTCGGGGCACTCGGTCAAATTACCCGTGGCAGGGTCGTAGAGCCACGTCCCTGATTTTTGAAGGCATGAATTGGGCTCAGGTTCGTCGTTGTCAGGCGCGTAGGCTGGCCCGGCTTTGAGCACGACTTTGCCCTCGGATGAAAATCCGAGCGGTAGAACTGACCCGAGGACACAATCCCTCCCCGCGCGTTTTTTGAATGCCTGATACGCGAGTTCGGGATCAGTAAAGGTGTTGGACCGCGCATCGTAAAGGAGAGCGTCGATAACCCCAAAATCGGATTCCGATTGAGACAAGAGCAATCGAAACAAAAGGTAGCGGCTATCCGGCGACCAATCCACAACCCACGCTGCATTTAAAAGCGTGGCTTCGGTTGGGAGGATCGTCAGAGCGAGTCTGAAGTCTTTCCTCCGCCCGTCGGCTACGAAGATCCGGGTAATATTCGCGCACTGCGGCGCTAACCAACCGCCCGGGGTGTTGGACGGAATCCTGATATCGCCGGTTGCGAGGTTCAGCGTGTAAGCACGGTGCTCTCCGTCAGGCGCGACGAGCACTTCATTACGTACCTGCATCGGCCCCGTGAAGGCGCCGGTTTTTTCGTCAAAACAAGTGGCCAGACGATCGTTCGAAACCAATTCCTTGGTGGGCGCCTCCTGCGCTGCTACCGGGGCCGGAGTAGTGAGAGCTACCAGTCCCCAGCCGAACAACAGAGCCAAGCGCGCAAACAGCGTCCCATTGAAGCCCGTGACCTGCCTTGTCATCTTTTATGCTCGAGTCCTTATGCGGCCTCGTAATCCGCTGGCTGCCCCCCCTGCTCCAACTGAGCCGCAGAGTCTCAGGAACGTAGATCAAGAATAAGCAGAAGCAGTGCCGTGATCCAGCTTGCAAATCTGAAATGGGGCCGCCCGTCGGGCGGAGGCCAAGTCGGGGTCATGGCAAAGGCGTGGGCTTTACACTGTCGGTCGCCAAAACTCCGCCGGAGCCTGAATCTCGTCCAAGTAACCTGTTACGCGGCCCTCTCTATTCGATGCTCATCATTTCAAGCTCGTTATCATGGCGAGGGACAGGACAAGCCTTTTACGACTAGTTCCCTTCAAACTGGCGAAAACGGCTTGCTTTTAAGCCGGCGCTAACGATCGCGGAACACAGCCGCATTTCACTCCATCTTCCTGACGGACGTCTCCATCTCAAGTCCCGTACCGTAGTCAATGCATCGAGGCTCGTAACCGTCCTCTTCGCGCTGTCGCGTCTTGTCCGTCCAGTCCCAGCTCGCCACCCGGCCGCTCCTCCACGGGCGACATTCCCAGTAATAGGCGCGGAAGGGATCCCGGGAGTCGTTGGTGAACTGGATGAGCCGGTCATGGAGCCGGTTTCGAACCTCGGCGTATTCAGCAGACCCGATCAGGTTCACCATCTCCTCCGGGTCTTTGTCGAGGTCATACAGCTCGTCGCTATCGAGCAGGTTGATCACCAGTTTGTGACTCCCGTCAAATACGCACCGGATGGGCTGGAAGCCACCATACCCGTCGTGGTCTACCTCAAAGCGAGAGAACTCGATAAACACCGCGTCGTTCGGCCGGACCTGCGGATTCCTCAGCGTCGCGGTCATGCTTGTGCCGTGCATCCACTTCGGAACTTCGTAGCCCATCCCGTCCAAGATGGTCGGGACCAAATTGATGTGGGACACGGGATACGAACAGACTCCCCCCGGAGCCACAAGCCCTGGCCAGCGGACAAGCAGCGGAATCCGCGCTATCTCATCGTACATCGCTGGTCCCTTCCCTTCCAGGCAGTGGGAGCTCAAAGCGTTGCCATGGTCCGAAGTGTAGATCACCAACGCATTCGGCGCGTATGCATCGATGGCCCTCAGCACGCGGCCGATTTCATTGTCAACAAAGGTTTGGCACCCGAAGTAAAAGGGGTCCTTGATCTTCAACGTGTCCTTGTTCTCCGTAAGGCGCTTCCCGGCCCAAATACGTTGGTGCTCCGGCTTGCCGGCCAGCGTGTCCCTGATGTTGCGGCTTTTGGGGAACTCGAAGTCCCTGTACATCTCGGAGTACGGACGGGGTGAAATCGAGGGCCCATGAGGCTCATCGTAGGAAACAAACAAAAAAAACGGTTCCTGGTGGTGTTTCGAGAGGAAGTCGATGGCGCGGTCCGAGCAGTGGTGCGCGAAGGTGAAGTCTTCGGTCAAACTCGGGTCGAGGTTGGTGTGCGGATTCCTCGAACGCCGGCGGTCCTCAGGAGACATTCCCTCGAGGAAGCGACGGCCGTCGTACCAGTAGTCCTTATCCCAGCCCTCTGGACAAAGGCCATCACCGAAATAGTCTGTCCCATCGAGGTGCCACTTACCGATGTAGCAGGTGTGTACCCCGTGATCGGCAAGCCGCTGACCTATCGTCTTCACATTCTGGCCCAACGGCATGTCGTTCCCCCACACGCCGGTGGTGTGCGGAAACGCCCCCGTGAGAAGTGACGATCGCGCTGGGCTACAAACGGGCTGGCAGGTATACGCCCTCTCGAAGCGCAGGCCACCGTCGGCAAGCCGGTCGAGGTTTGGCGTCTTCAAGCCTGTGTCGCGGTAACAATGGAGCATGTCCCAGCGCGTGGTGTCCGTCATCAGGAAAACGGTCTGCCCGACCTGGCCTGGTTGCGTTGCCGGGAAAGCGCTGGAACTGGGGCCAACACGCAGGGACGAGAGCACGCTCGCTGCTCCCGCGGCTTTCATAAAATCTCTTCTTTTCATGGCTGCTTCCTCCTGGATTGAGTGGCTGTATTCAGCCACTCGTGGTGGGGATATCCTTTTCGGAAATGTGTCACCCTGCGTTCACGCTTTGTTCCAGTACCACAGACTATAGGCGATTGCCCGGTCGAGGGGCAGCCTTGCGATCTTGAGGTGCAGGAGAATCTGGCCGCGATGGTGGCCTTCATGGGCGAGGGCGTAGCCTAGGAAGGCGACGGGGCCCAGCTTAACGCCTTTGATCTTTCCGGTGCGCTCAGCCTCGGAGAACAACTCTGCCATGGCTTGACCCGATGCCAGCAGGGCCTGGCGTAGCGTCGCCCGATTGGCCGATCCGGCTCCCACCTTTTTGAGACCCTTGGCCAAGGCGCTGGCGCGGCGCTCCAGCCAGTAAAATCGAGCCATGTGAAGGTGAGCGAAATAACTCGTCACCGCCTTTCCCCGCGGCAGAATCACGGCGCCCAGTTGCGCGTCGGTGAGGGCGTCGAGCAATCGCAGGTTGAGACGGTTGTTGAGGTTCCAGATGTCGGCGAGACTGCAGGGTGCGCTCGGCAGGTCGGCCATAGGCCTCCTTTCATTTTCGACGGCGCCGGGGGCCGTCAATCGTCTTCGAAAGCATGAACAGGCCTCGAGGGCAAGCCGGTCAGCGCCGTTTCTTACTTTCGTTCTGCGCGACCCGCACCTTCACCATTTTCTTAACCAGTGCAGCCGGCAGGGGCTTGTCCGTGGGGAAGTGAATCGTCCCTTTGATAATGGAAAAGCCCTTAAGGTCGTTCCTAAAAGTTTCGACAACCGAGGCGGTGGGGAAAAAGCTGCAGTGGTTCGAAAACGCGGCGAACCACACGAGCACTCCTTTGTACTTGAACGCAGGAATCCGATAGCTAATGGTCTCGGTAGCGTCCGGCGGCACTGCGGACCGAATCGCGGCGCGAATCTTGTTCAAGGTGCGGCGGGCGGGTTCCGGGACACCAGCAAGGTATTCATCAACGTTTTTTGGAGCGCCGGCGCCTTTCGCCGCAGAACGGCGATGGCCAGATTTCACTTGTTGCATGTGGGCAATGCTACAAGAACTTCCACTGCAAGTCCATGCCCCCGACCCGCGGGTCGTGTCTCAGTTTGATGAAGAGGCGGCTTCACGCCGCCATTTGGCGAGGTAAAACCAGGGCTGTCCAAATTAGCCAACCATTCGAGTGTCTAGCGCGGCTCTGCCGCCTGCTGTGCGGAAAGCCTCTGGCTTTCCGGCCCACGGCACTTACTTTCCCCCTCCGCGTCGGCCGGAAGGCTCAGCCTTCCGGCCGGCGCGGAGGAAGCTTTTGGGGACACACGCGCCCCGGAAAGGCGAAGCCTTTCCGCACAGCAGGCGGCGGAGCCGCAGGTTGCCGTCCACCGGAGCGAGCGTAATTTGGACAGCCTTGACGTAAACCCGCCGCTACATCATCAAACTGAGACACTAGCTACCCGCGTGCAGTCGTTCGACATGAAAAACCTCATAGCCTGCTTTTGCCCACTTTCACTTGCCCGTATTGTCGTCAAACCGTTCTTGTGACCTGGAGCTCTTCATCCTCCGCGGCGTTTGCTTGTTGCACGTTAACAAAACCTTGCGGGCCGCGGAGAAGGGCAAAATGCGCCCACTCCGCGCTACCAGCTTTTTCAAAATGCTTCTGGCGAGAAGCCCTGGATTTAAGGGTATAGTTGTGCAGATTGGGATTCTTGAAGTTCTTTCTTTCGGGTGAACCGATGATCGTCATGAAGTTTGGAGGCAGTTCAGTCAAGGATGCAGTATCCATCGACCGGGTGATCAAAATCATCCAGGAGCACTTGCCATTGAATCCGGTAATCGTCGTTTCCGCCATGGGCAAGACCACGCGGAACCTGCTGGGGGCGGGGGCCTTGGCCTCGGAAGGGAAAACCCGCGAGGCTCTTGACCGGTTGGCGGCCATTGAAGCCTATCATCGTGGCGAACTCTCGCAGTTGGTGGATAATGACGGAAACTCGTTTTCCCTCCTGGCGGGATATTTCAGCGAAATGCATGACTTGGTAAAAGGTCTTTCCATTTTGAAGGATTTCTCGCCGCGCAGCCAGGATGCCATGGCCGCCTACGGCGAGCTGCTTTCGTCGGCCGTACTTGCGGCGGGGCTCGAGTCCCGCGGTGTGAAGGTGCGGCTCTTGGATTCCCGCACGCTCATGATTACCGATGATCACTTCACCGCGGCGGAGCCGATCGAGGAAACCGCTCAAGCGCGAATGTGTGCCGCTTTGCTCCCCGAGCTGGAGCGCGGCCGCACGCCGGTGATGCAAGGGTATATCGGGGCGACCCTGGCGGGGGCGACGACCACCCTGGGTTTTGAAGGGTCTGATTTCACCGCTACCTTCGTGGGAGCGGCTTTGGATGTGCAGGCCATTCAGATTTGGAAAGATGTGCCGGGCTTGATGAGCGCCGATCCCGCCGTTATTCCCGAGGCGCAGACGATTCCAGCCGCCACCTGCGACGAAATGGCCGAGTTGACTTACTTTGGCGCCAAATTACTGCATCCGCGAGCGGTTTGGCCGGCGGCTCAGAAGCGCATCCCTGTCCATATCGCCAATTCCTGGCACCCGCAAGACGCAGGGACAATCATTCAAGAAAGCGCGGTGAGAGCTCCGCAAGGAGTGCGCTCCATTGCCTTCAAGCGAGGTTTGGCATTGCTTCACGTCGTCTCGAACCGGCAGCAGCCGATTTCAGAATTCATGAAAGGAGTGCTTGAGGTTTTAGACCGCCACCGCGTTACGCCCGATTTGACAGCCATCTCCTCGACGCACTGCCGACTGGCGCTAGACGCCAACCTTCCGTTGGAGCGGTTTCTTCCGGAATTACATCGGTGGGGTGCGGTGGAAATTGAGCGGGGGAAAGCATCCATTTGCCTGGTGGGACAGGGACTGACCCAGCAGCCGGGTATTGCGGCTTTGGCCTTGGGAGCTGTTTCCGATTTGCGGCTGGATCTCATTTCCCAGGGCTCTTCGCCGAATAGCTTGATGATGGTTTTTGATGAAAGTCATCTCGAAACGGGGCTCAAGCGGATCCATCGCCAATTTTTTGAGCGAGACAGGTTCATCCCCGATTAACAACCCAAAGCTGCGGACCTCCAAAACAGGTCCGTGCTTGTATCTAGCCTGCTGAGCGCTAGCCGAGGAAAATGATATTTGCCGGGCTGCCCACCGGAGTATATTGGCCGGTAAAGGTAAGCGCACCCGTCTTCCGATCGATGCGAAAAGTAGTGATGGCGTCAGCCAGTTGGTTGCATACGTAGAGGAAATTCCCCGTGGGATCGAAGTTGAAAGTGCGCGGATGGTCACCGCGCGTCCATTCTTCCCCGCCATATGCAAGCGCCCCGGAAGCACTGATGGAAAACCACGCAATGCTGTCGTGCACGCGGTTGGCAGCATAAAGGAACTTGCCGTCCGCAGAGATCATGATTTCCGAAGGGAAATTCGTGCCGGCAAAGCCTGGGGGCAGACTGGAAAGAGTCTGTTTCACGGTCAGCCTGCCTTGGGTCGAGTCATAGTCGAAAGCGGCCACCGTGGAACCCTCTTCTTGCAGCGAATAGAACCATTGGCCGCTGGGATGAAACGCGAAGTGCCGCGGCCCGTCTCCCGACGGCAATGCGACCGAGGCAGGATCATTGGGGATGAGCTTCCCCTTCTCGGCGTCGAACTTCCAAACGAAGATCCGGTCGAGCCCCAGATCGGCTGCCAATATGAAGCGGCCTGCCGGGTCGGACTGGATCATGTGGGCGTGGGGCTTGTCGTGCCCGCTGATGGCAAAGCTTCCGGGAGGCGCGCTCAGGGCGTGTTCCCGGCCCACCGTGCCCTGATCGTATACGACGTCCGTGGCGGGGCCCAACTCGCCGTTGGCGCGAACGGGCAGCACGGCCACCGTTCCTCCGAAGTAGTTCGCCACCAGCAAGAACTTGCCGGAAGGGTGGATACTCAAATGGGTGGCGTTAGCCCCCTCGGAACTGACGGTGTTGAGCAAGGTCAGATGCCCGCTGGCGCGAGCGATCGCGTAGGCACTCACCGAGCCGGAATTTTGGCCCTGGAAGTTCGAGATCCAATTCACGGAATACAGGTGCTTCCGCGAGGAGTCAAAAGCCAGGCAGGAGGGGTTGGTGTCCCTCCGAAACAACTCGCGTTGGACGAGAGCTCCCGTGGCGGAATTCATTTCAAACAGGTAGATGCCTTGCCCGCGACCGATGGAGCCGTCCGGGCCTTGCGGTAAACTGTACGTCCCGACGTAGGCGAAAATTGGGTGATGGGTTGAATCGGCATGGCTTTGCGGCACCGCAACGAAGGCCGGCGGAGCCACACCTAAAGCCGCAACGCCTTTTAGGAACCTGCGCCGCGAAGTCTTTCCCAAAGGCGGGCATTCCACCCCACGTTGTGACATACAAATCCTCCTCCTGACATCCGCTCTCATGAATCCTAGACCGCGGATTATGGGGCGATTCGAACCCGAAGGCAAGGCTACCTAGGGGTAGTGTCCTAATTGAAAAGCAGAGGTGGGGGAGCAGCGTAGGGGGTCGTAGCTTTAGTTCCGACACGATCGGGCTGCACGTAGTCGGGGCTTCAAGCCCCTGAAGTTTAAGGGCCTAAAGTCCCCGATTCCAGGTCGGGCCATTGTCGGACCTGAAGGTCCGATTCCCCTTCTAGAACCTGCTCTGCCAAATCAGCACACTACTACTTCCTGCGTTTGACTTCGCTTCGGGGGCAAGAGTAGAATTGGGTCTCACTAATAGATGTGCTGCGTCGGGTTCTAGGAGGGAGGCAAGTGGATGTCCGAGGAGGATGATCGCAGCTTGCAGGAGGGGGCAACCGACCCTGAACACCCCAGCGAGCCAAGCGCAACAGACAGCGGCACCCCCGAAGGGGGCGGAATCGAGGCTGATTCCGGCACACCCGAAGGAGGGGAGATGTCGAGCCTGCTCGCAGGCTTGGAGGCGCTCTCAGCGCCCTCCCTGGCGCCTGGCGAGGTGGTGCAGGGTAGGGTCCTAAAGGTCACCGACGCGGAAATCGTGATTGACCTGGGCCTGAAGACGGAAGTCACCGCGCCCATCGCCGAATTTCTGAACAACGAAGGTAAGCCCAGCGTCGCCCCGGGCGACACGGTGGATGTTTGGATTGAACAGTACGATGAACTTTCGGGAGCCGTCACTATTTCACATCAGAAGGCGGTTCGCCGTAGAGTCTGGGAGGACATCGAGCGGGCTTTTCGAGAGCAGACCGTAATTTCCGGACGGGTCGTGGGCCGCATCAAAGGCGGCTTGACCGTTGATATCGGGGTTCCGGCATTCCTCCCTGCCTCGCATGCTGATACCCGGCTGCACAGCGACCTTGGCACCCTGCAGGACCAGGAGATTTCTTGCAAGGTCATCAAGATCAACCGCAAACGCAACAATGTGGTGGTCAGCCGGAAGTTGGCGTTGGAGGAGGAACTCGCGCGCCGCAAGGGTGAGTTGGCGGAGCGTCTGGTGGAAGGCGCCGAACTGGTGGGGAAAGTCAAGAATATTGCCGAGTACGGGGTCTTTGTTGACCTGGGAGGGATGGACGGACTCCTTCACGTCACCGACCTTTCATGGGGCCGCGTGGGAAACCCTTCGGAAGTGGTGCAGGTTGGCCAGGAAGTCCGGGTGAAAGTCCTCAAGCACGATTTGGAGAAAGGGCGTGTTTCGCTCGGCATGAAGCAGCTCACGCCGGACCCTTGGGAGATGGTGCCCCGCACTTACAAAGCGGGGGACCGCGTCACCGGTCGGGTGGTAAGCCTGACTGATTACGGAGCTTTTGTGGAGCTGGAGCCGGGAGTGGAGGGGCTTGTCCACATCTCCGAAATGAGTTGGAGCAAGCGCCTGCGCCACCCGGCGAAAATCCTCAAGCTGGGTGACCGCGTGGACGTCGGGGTGCTGGAAGTCAACCTGCCGAAGCGGCGCATCTCACTCAGCCTGAAGGTGAGTTTGCCAGATCCGTGGACAACCGTGAGCGAAAAATATACGGTCGGCGCCGTCGTGTCCGGACGGGTTCGCAACCTGACGGATTTCGGGGCCTTCGTTGAGATCGAAGACGGGGTGGATGGCCTCATACACCTTGCCAACATGTCCTGGAATCGCAACATCAAACACCCATCGGAAGTCTTGAAGAAGGGCCAAAAAGTTGATAGCGTGGTCCTGGCCCTGGATCCCGCGAATCGGCGGCTGGCTCTGGGGCTGAAACAACTAGAAGAAGACCCCTGGCAGAGTTTCTTCGACAAGACGCACGTTGGCGATGTCGTGCGGGGTAAAGTATCTCGAAAAGTCTCCTTTGGCGTGTTCGTGGAGGTGGCAGAGGGAATCGAGGGCCTTTGCCATATTTCCGAGATCGAGAACGGTTTTGGCGGGGGCGGGGATATCAAACTCGAGGTGGGAAGCGAGCACGAATTCAGGATCATCCGATTGAATGCCGGGGAGCGCAAGATCGGCCTGAGTATGAAGGAGGCCGCGCCTCCACCTCCGCCGGCGGAGTCCGCCAAACCCAAAGAGCCCGCGAGGGTCTCCACTATGGCGGAAGCCCTGTCTTCTGCCGGCATCATTCTTTACGAGAGGCCCCCGGCAACGGAGTCGTGACCTCGGGGAAGGTCCAGGAGTTTGGGCAACAGACCAAGGGGCGGCCCGGGGCAGGCTGCGCGCGGCCGGGGAGGGCCCCCGGCCCCGAGAGCCAATCCTGGGCGCGCAGAATTTGAGAAAATTTCTTAGCAGGAGAGCACCATGACGAAAGCTGAACTGATCGAAGATGTTTCGCACGTGGTCGAGATGAGCCGCAAGGATTCGGAAACTATCGTCGAAACCATCTTTGACAGCATTGTAAAGTCGCTCAAGGCCGGCGACAAGATTGAGATTCGGGGCTTTGGAAGTTTCCGCACCCGGCAACGCAAACCCCGCATCGGCCGCAATCCCAAGACCGGAGCGCGTGTGGACGTGCCCGCCAAGAAGATCCCCTACTTCAAACCCAGCAAGGAATTGAAAGATCTCGTTAATGCCTCCCAGCCCGCGGAGACCCCTGCGGCTGCGCCTACTCCTCCCCCCGCCGCCCCGGCCCCGGCGACACCTTAGGGGGTTCCTCTTCCACCAGGGCCTTGGGAGTTTATGGATTACCTGTGGAGTCCCTGGAGATACCGGTACGTGAGCCAGGCCGGCAAGGGAAAAGGCTGTCTGTTTTGTAGGAAGGCCGCGCTCGACGCCGCGCAGGATCGCAAGGAGTTGGTGCTGCATCGAGGGCGCCTCAACTTCATCCTGCTCAATCTCTATCCCTACACCACGGGCCACGTCATGGTGGCCCCCTACGCCCATGTGGCCCAGCTCGATCAACTGTCCCGGGAGGAGTTGGTGGAGATGATGGAGCTGGCGCAGAGACTCCAGACCGCGATACACAAGAGCTATAATCCCGAAGGCTATAATCTCGGAATGAATTTAGGGAAATGCGCCGGGGCAGGGGTGGCGGACCACTTGCACCTTCACCTCCTCCCGCGTTGGACCGGCGATTCGAATTTCATGACCGTGGTGGGGGAGACCCGCGTCCAGCCGGAGGACCTCCTCGCCACCTACGACAAGCTCGCTGCTTTCTTCCCCCGATAGTGTCCTGGGTCAGAAGTTGATGAAGTCGGCCCGCGAAAGAACGTAGCCCGCGGCGTGAGCCGTGGGTACAGGATCGCCCCTCACCCCCGTCCCCTCTCCCGCCCGCGCGGGAGAGGGGTGCCGAAGGCGGGCTGAGGGCTCTCTACCCAGGGCTGGCGCCCTGGGCTACGTTCTTTCGCCCCTGACGGGGCTGTGGACGGTCGCCCGCCAGGGAAAAAGACTTTTTCAGCGAACTTCTGACTCAGGACGATAGAACCCTCTTCCGCAGGACAGGGCATGCAGCTTCGCTTCTCCACGGATTTCGACGCGGCCGCCGAGGCGAAGCCCTTTTTCGACTCATTCCCCTCCCAGGCTGCAGTCTTCGCCCTGTTTCCCGCTCCCCGCGCCGGGCTCGCTCCGGCACCGTATCTCGGCCGGACGCGCAACTTGCGACGCCGCCTCACGCGCTTGCTTTCCGTCCCGCGCCCCGGGTCCCGAGTGTTGAACTTGCGCGAAGTCGTGACCCGCATCGAATATGAGCCGGTCGGCTCGGCGTTTGAAGGTCTGTGGTGGCTGTATCTTCTAAACAAGCGTTACTTTCCACGGCAATATCGCGATCGCTTGCGCCTGAAGCACCCGGCCCTGCTTAAGCTGAATCTTCGAAATCGCTTCCCGCGCTGCTATCCCACGCGAAGATTGGTCAAGGACAACTCGCTTTATTACGGTCCCTTTCCCTCGCAGGTCGCGGCCGAGCGCTACGCGGCGGAATTCCTGGATCTTTTCAAAGTCCGGCGTTGTCGGGAGGAGCTCAACCCTGATCACTCCCACCCCGGTTGTATCTATTCTCAGCTTCACATGTGCATGGCGCCCTGCTTTGCCGGTTGTACGGACTCGGAGTACCAAGATGAAGTCCAGCGCGTGGCCGAGTTCCTGGATTCCGACGGCCGCTCGCTGCTGCGCTCCCTCGAAACCGACCGCACCCAGGCTTCCGCGGCGCTCGCCTTCGAGCTGGCGGGGAAGGTCCACCGCCGGATCGAGAAGGTGAATGAGCTGCTTCGCCGGAGACCCGGCTTGGCGGGAAACCTGCGAGATCTCCACGCGGTGATGGTCCTGCCAGGCGCCGAGGGGAAATCCGTGGTTTTCTTTCGTGTGATGGGCGGTGAGATCCGAGGCCCGGCCACGCTGTCGCTCGACGAAAACGTTCCTCTGCCCACGCCGCTCGACCAGCGACTCCACGATCTGCTGGAATCGCTGGCCGGGGGAGTGAGCGACTCTCAGCCGCCGGCTTTGCCCCCCTGGGAACACCTGAGCCTTCTAGCGCGCTGGTATTACAGCAGCTTCCGCGAGGGCGAACTGGTCATGCTGAGTCCCAACCAGGGGATGCCCCACACGCGGTTGATTCGTGTCTGCCGCAAGCTTCTCGCGCCGGAAGCGCACTCCTCAACCTCTGCAAATTGAAGACGTGAGCGGTACAGGTGCAAGTGACACCACTACCCCCTGGGTCCCTGGGTTTGACTGGGGCTCCGGGTACGCATAGAATGAAAAGCGAGTGCACTAGCAATGCCCGACGACCTACTCTCCATGACCCCCTTGCCCCCGCCGCCCGAGCCTCCGCTTCCCGGGAGCAGCCGAAGGATCTTTGGTCAATTCGTATTCCTGATCCTGGTGTTGCTTTCAGCAGGGATCGGTGCCTTGGGGGGCTTGATCTTTGTGTACTCGTCCGACCTGCCCAAGGTCCGCGAGCTGGAGGATTACCGCCCGGACGTCATGACGGAGCTTTACGCAGACGACGGGACCTCGATCGGCAGCTTTGCGCTGGAGCACCGCGCCATCGTGACTTACTCCGAAATCCCTCCGGTTCTCCGCAACGCGGTGATTTCCATCGAGGATAGGCATTTTGAGAATCACTGGGGCGTGGACATTCTGGGGATTGTTCGCGCCGCAGCGAAAGACGTGCTGCAGTGGCGCAAGACACAGGGGGCGAGCACCCTGACGCAGCAACTCAGCCGCATGCTGTTCCTGACGCCGGATAAGAGCTTTCGCCGGAAGATCCAGGAAATTCTGCTGGCGATCCAGATCGAGCGATACTTCACGAAGCCGCAGATTTTCACCATGTACTCGAACCAGGTTGATTTGGGGCACGGGAACTTCGGCTTTGGGGCCGCCGCGCAATTCTATTTTGGCAAGCACCTTGATCAGTTGACGCTTCCCGAAGCCGCCCTGCTGGCGGCAATTCCCAAATCCGCCAGTGCCTACTCGCCGATTGTGCACCCCGAAGCGGCGCGGAGGCGGCGTAATGTGGTTCTGGCCGCCATGCTGGAGAACGGGAAGATCAACTCCATGGAGTTTCGCGAAGCCACAGCCGCTCCCCTCCTGCTCAACATACAGCGTTGGAACTACACCGTCGCCCCCTACTTTGTGGAGGAGGTCCGCCAATTCCTGGAGAAGAAGTACGGGGCGGAGGCTGTGCGCGAAAAAGGCCTGCAGGTTTACACGACTCTCAACATCAGGATGCAGGGGGTTGCTGAGCAGACTCTCAGGAAGGGCTTGCGCGAGGACGACAAGCGGAGAGGCTGGCGCGGTCCTGCGAAAAACATCTTGAAGAACCCCGTCACGAAACCGGACGGCACACCGCTGACGCTCGAAACCTATGTGGATGATGATTGGAAGAGACCTTTCGCGGCAGGCGACCTGGTCCCTGGCCTGGTTACCGACGTGAAGCCGGACCACGCCGTCGTCCGGTTCGGCAGCCTGAACGCCCGAGTTGCCGCCCCCGACTTTGCCTGGACGCAGAAGACTTCGCCCACCGAGGTCTTTGCCCCCGGGGACCTCGACCTCTTTGAAATCAAGGAGATCAAGGGAAGCACGCTTCACGTTAGCCTGGACCAATATCCTGACGTCGAGGGTGCGCTGCTCGCTATCGACAATGCCACCGGCGAGATTAAGGCCTTGGTGGGTGGGTACAACTGGACCACCAGCAAATATGACCGCGCCATCCAGGCGGAACGCCAGGTGGGCTCCTCGTTCAAGGTCTATGTTTACGCCCAGGCGATCTTGGATGGCACCTCGCCCTTTGACACTGTGCTCGATGCTCCCGTCAGTTATCACACCTCCTCCGGGTGGTGGACGCCTCACAATTATGACGATAAGTTCGAGGGAGACATCACTATCCTCCATGCCCTGGCGGAGTCACGCAACGTTCCGGCGGTCCGCACGCTTGGCAAGATTGGCGTGGACAAGGTGATCAAGCTGTCGCGCAAGTTTGGGATTACGTCCCGGCTGGTTCCCAACCTGCCCCTGGCGTTGGGCGCTTCCGACCTGACACTCCTCGAGCATACCTCGGCTTTTACGACTTTTCCCAACGATGGAGTTCACATCACTCCGCGCATGGTCACGCGCGTCACCAACTATGATGGGCGAGTGATGGATGATTTCCCGGCGGAAGTGACCGACGTCCTCCCCGCTTCCGCGTCGCGCCTCATGGTCTCGATGCTCCGCGAGGTTTTCAACTCCGGTACGGCCGTTCGCGGCAGGCCCTTCGCCGCCAAGTTCCCGGTGGCCGGGAAAACCGGAACCACGAATGATTTCACCGACGCCTGGTTTCTGGGCTTCTCGCCGTCGCTGACTTGCGGCGTCTATGTGGGCTTCGACGATCATCGCACCCTGGGCGAGAAGGAAGAAGGGGCCCGGGTGGCGTTGCCCATCTGGCTTGACTTCATGGGTGAGGTCCTGAAGGACAGGCCCCGGGAGGAGTTTCCCCATTCGCCGCTGCTGACCAACCCGGACCAGGTCCAGGAAATCCTGGCTAGCGCAGCGCCCGAGCGCCTGTTGGCTCCTGCGCCGACTGCTCCCACGACGGCGGCGGTCACTCAGCTCGCCCCGCAAACTGTGGTCCCTGCGGCAACGCCTGCTTTACCGAAGAAAGAAGAGGCAAAACCCAAACCGCCCGCGAATCCGCCGGCTGCCGCCCCTCCGAGCACCCCCTCCGGCCCGGTGGCCAAAGGCCCTGGATCAAGTTCCGCAAGGCCATAGCCTAGGACGCTGCTGAAAACCCCGGCGAAGTCTTATCCTGAGGAGCCGCAGACGGCCCCATTCGCTTCGCTCAGGGCAGGCTCTGAATGAAACGAAGGAAGGATCTTTGTATTTGCTTGATTCCACAAGTACCGAGATACGTGCTGCGGATCAAGTGCTCGGGTGGCAGGCTATCCTTGCCCACTCATCATGCTGTAGAGAAGAATCGCAAGTACGATGAGTGTAATCGCGACGTATAGCCGGTCGCGCTGGATGGCAAAAGCAGCTACTGAGAAGGCAACGCGCGCAATCGGAGTTGCGATCAGAAGAAGCAACCCGAGTTGAATGATACCGCGTCCTCGCAAGTTCAGAGCGTCTCGGACAATTCCTGATATTGTTCGCAAGTCCGTAGGCTCACCCACAAATACGTGGTATTGAGGCGCGGCGAGCCCGTGGCGGACCAGGTAAATGCTCCCCCCGAAAAGGACAACCGCCGAGGCCAGTATCACGCCTGTCTGCAGGAGACTCCCGATCAGTTCTTCAACGTATGGGTCTGTCCATTTCTGCACAGAATTCATGATTAGAACTTCCCCGTCAGTCCGTGGTAAATCATTTCCATCGCCATAATGCTAATCACCAGGCCGAAGACTATTCGCAACCAGTGTGTTTTAGCGTGAGTCAGAACCCGCGCTCCAAGCAGGGAGCCAACGACGACACCCAGCATCACGGGCATTGCAAGGCCGGGATCAATGTAGCCGCGACCGAGGTAGACGCCGGCACTTGCAGCAGCCGTTACACCGATCATAAAGTTGCTGGTGGTGGTCGAAACCTTAAAGGGGATCCCCATGACTTGATCCATAGCAATGACTTTAACGGCTCCGGACCCAATCCCCAGTAAACCGGAAAGAATCCCTGCTCCAAACATCATACTGAATCCGGCGGGCACGTGTTGCACGCAGTAGGACCTTGTGCCATCGGGTGTGGGAAAGCTCCCATTCATTCTCAGGCGGGTAGCAAGAGGGTCCGGCCGATGATCATCAGCTCGCTCGCGTCGTGGACGGCTGGAGGCGTAGGCCGAATAGAGCAGAACAAGCCCGAAGATGAGGGAGATAGCACCCGTCGGGATTTTGGCGGCGAGCAGCGCACCTGCGACAGCACCCGAGGTGGTCGCAATCTCAAGAAACATTCCGATTCGGATGTTGGAGAAACCCTCTCGGACGTACGCAGCGGCCGCACCAGAAGAGGTCGCAATCACCGAGACAAGTGTGGCGCCGATGGCGTAGCGAATGTCGACACCGAGAGCCAACGTCAGCACAGGAGTGATAATGATCCCTCCGCCCAAGCCTGTTAACGACCCGAGGAACCCAGCTAAGAGCGACGCCGCCCAGACTACGATAGTGAATTCAATAATGTTCAAGCGGCCTCTTCCCCTTAATAAGGAATTGGGGACACCCGGGCATCAGGCCATAATAGGGACGGTAAGCCTAGCCGCCAATCGGGCAGGAGAACGACCCGCGTCCGAAGTGCTTGCTTGATCAATGAATCCTATGCCCGCGCTTCCTCGGTCGCTCGTTTCAGGGACGCCTTCATGTAAGCCACGCCGTATGCCGTTTGGGCGTATCTCCCGCCCAGCATGTCAGGCGAGTGGTCGAGGATCATGATGCCGTCAAACTTGGTTTCTACCAGGGCCCTGGTGATCTTGTCCATATCCATGTACCCATTATCCATGAAAGTCTCCACGAAATGCGGCAGGGGCGCGCTGACGTTGCGGAAGTGGATTTTCCAGACCTTCCCCTGCGCACCGAAGTAACGAAGGGTCTCCACCACGTCCTTGCCCATGAGCGAGCCGCCCTCCAGCCAGGTTCCGCAGCACAGGCACATGCCGACGTTGGGACTGTTGGCAATTTCGAAAGCGCGCTTGTAGCCCGCAAAGTTGCCGAAAATGCAGCGGGGAACACCGGCTAGCACGGGCACAGGGGGGTCGTCCGGATGGATGCCGATGCGGATGCCCTCCTTCTCGGCAACTGGGACAACCTGTTTGATGAAGTAGGTGTAGTTGTCCCAGATCTCCTCCTCCGAGTAGCGGCGTCCGTGGGAAAGTGGCTCGTAGAACCTGGCGTCACCCCAGGAGCCGACCCTGTTGGGGCTCGCCATATCGAATTCTCTCGCCGGAGCGCCACGGCTATCCGCTCGGCCACTGCTCCAGATGCCGTTGCCCATGTGGGCGTAAGTGGTGTAGCAGATCCCGGCCTGGCCCAAGTTGCGGAGATAGCTCTTGTACTCTTCAATCTTCGCGTCTCGTCCGGGCAAGTTCAGAGTGACCTCCGGCATGTTGTGAACACTCATGTTGCCGATGTTCCACACCGTGATGCCGGCTGACTCATAACGCTGCTTGATTTGTAGGAAGCCCTCGGCGGTGCGCAACTCGGGCGGCGATCCGACACTGACGTACTCCGCACCGAGCTGCTTCAGAAACAGGAGATCGTCGTCGGTCGGGGTCGCTGGCGATTGCACGGCGATCTTGATCCCTGGCGCATTCCTGTGTGTCGTCGCAGAACCCCTACCCCGTGCAGCGAAGTAGGCCGCCCCTCCCAATGCGGCGCCAAAAACCCTCTTTCCAAGCTCTCTCCGGGAAGGTTTGAATACGGCGTCCATGGTGTGCCCTTTCGCAGTCCAGCTCGCTTCACTGGGACTTTGAGTGGTGTGACGCGATCCTGAACCAAGAGTGATGGTGGGAAGGAAAATTCCGTTATGCAGGATACGCTCTTTTGCTTACGCCATCGGATTTTCCAAGGCCAAGGCTAGGTGGGGCCAACGCTGACCAGTTCGATGCCCTCTCCCTTGCCCAAGTTCCGGCTGTAGCGCTTTTCCCGCGCGTTGTTCCAGTGTTCGTGGACTCCCAGGCTGGCCAGGCGAGTCACCTCCGCAGCGTGGTTCGGATCGTAGAACGTTCCCGAAGGCGGACGATCCGCCAATGCCGCTTCGTGCAGGTAGTCGTCGGCCCCCGACATGTGCGGGAAATCGTTCCATTCAGCCCAGAGAAAATCGAAGGCCACGGAATCAATGGCCACGGGATCCTGCGAGGCGAGAAGGCTGGAAGCCCATTGTCCGTTGAAGGGATAAAGGGACCACTTGCGGGGAGCACGTTCGATGGGATGCACCCCCGGATACAGGCCGTCAATTAAACAGAGCAGGGTTTTCCCGCCCATCTGCGCGTGTCCCATCAAGTCCACGAGAGCCCGGTAATGGCCGGAGCCATGGACTTCTTCGGGCAGGCTGACATGCATGTCGTAGTAACCCTGGTCGGGCGGCGTCCTGATCAACGACCCGTAATGATTCTTCGCGCAGAGCGTGACGCCAGCGCCGGAGTGACTCTTCAGATTGGCCATGTTGATCAGGTACTTGGCTTCCGCGTAGGGGACCGGCACGTAGTCCTGGTCCATCCGGTTGGGACGAGAGCTCCAATAAAAAGGGATGGAGGAGTACTGCACCCGGGTGCGGGGATAGGTTGCATTCCCGCCGTCATGGTCCAGGTAGCGGACAGTGGGGAACTCGCGGTAGAGAGGGCCATAAAACTGATTCGGGAACAAGGCGAGTGGATCTCCCACTGCGATGTCCTGCGGCTGCACGCCGGCTTCGTGCACGAGTTGGCGCAGCAGAGCCAGGATCATCTGGGGCGACGCGTTCATATAATCGAGACCACGCACAAGATCGTAAGACTTGGGATCGACGCCGCCGCCGTCGATGATGCAGCCTACGAGGTTCACCTTGATGGTGACCTTCTCCCCTCGCTTATAGCCGACATTCCCGTTGCCATGGGTTTGGTTGAAGTGTCGGATGAGGGCATCCCAAGCTTTCGCATGGTTAGACTTGCCGCTGAGCCCCTGAATCGCCTCAGAAATCATGCCGTCGACTGCCGGCTGGTTCGTGTGGTCGGTTTCCCACCAGTGGCCCTGCCCCGGCCCCGGCCAACTGGCAGCCTTGGGGTCATGCGCCCAAACGACGCGTCCCGGATGAAGACCTTTTCCCACACCCATGGGCAGGTTGGGAATAGGGCTGCTGGCTAGCACCATTTTATCGAGTGGCGGCCTAAAGGCGCTGCTGTGCCCAAAGGCCATTGCGTCCGCAGCCCGGAGCATGTACGGCGCCACGGCCGCGCCACCCATGATTTTGATGAAACCACGACGATCGCATCGATTGTCCATGTCTGCCTCGCGAGTGAGTCCAGCGGATTATTCCACCGGCTGTTACGCTAGAACGCTGGCGAACCCACGTCAAGAGGTTTTCTGGGTAATGCCTCAGAAAGCGTAAAACCATCATCCGCAGCCGCACAGGGACGCAGGCCAACGATCCCCGCAGGGGATCGATATAGTGCCAGGGGATCCCCGCAGGGGATCGATACAATAGCCGGGGGCAACGCCCCCGGAAAGCGCACCCGCAGAAAGCTCCGACCCTGCAAGGGTCGAATGCCGGTGAGGGCTGGACAGTCTCGGGTTAGGGGGCAGGGGTAAGGCGACCCCTTCAGGGTCGGGGAACAATCGACGGGTGTTCCGGGGGCGCTGCCCCCGGCTATTAAATTGCGCCCTTGCACTTGAGTCCGGCGCATTTGCAGGGTCGTGATCTGCGCGTAACCCCTTATTTATCGCAAGCCGATTGACTTTTGCTATCCTGACCCTTACCTAACCTTTGGTTAGGTAAGG